>OFOU01001249.1_pt1 | contig 16251 bp, 19 predicted proteins | sample 1542061 | NCBI WGS metagenome assembly OFOU01 (sample SAMN04209239, study PRJEB22552) | human gut metagenome | biome: gut; material: feces | host: Homo sapiens | place: USA: Oklahoma
TTTACGTATGCACAACTATCCAAATTGTATACCATTGTTAAATGCAGTAAATAAAGATGGATATATGAGTATTTTAGTGCGTGTGGCATCTTTTAGAACACATAAGACAAAGAAAGGCGATTGGATGTGCTTTATGAGTGTTGAGGATGAAGCTGGTAAAATGGATGCGGTTATCATGCCTCGTTTGTATGAACAACAAAAAGAAAACATTCAAAAAGATCGTATTTGTCTGATTCAAGGAAAAAAGGATCGACCAACATCGATTGTAGTGAATAAAATAGAATGGATCGAGGTGTAAAAAAATGATCACAAAACGAAATGATTTATTGTCTAAAAAAGTGATTCAAAGCTTAAAAAACAGACATATGAATGGGTATTATGTGCATTCGAAACAAGAAGCTGTAGATTTGGCATTTGAAATTATGAAGCCGGGCTCAAGTGTAGGCTGGGGAGGCTCAGATACTTTAAATAAGATTGGTATCAAGGAAGAGCTTTATAAAAGAAATTTTAAAGTTATTGATCGAGATCAGGCAAAAGATGCTGAAGAAAAGTACAAGTTGGAAAGAGATTGTTTTTATGCAGACTACTATTTAATGAGTACCAATGCGATGACAGAAGATGGAATTTTAGTCAATATGGATGGGCATTGTAATCGTGTGTCATGTTTATGCTTTGGGCCTAGACATATCATAATGATTGTAGGTATGAATAAGGTGACAAAAGATTTAGATAGTGCAATTTCTAGATTAAGAAATGTGGCTGCACCCATTAATAATCAACGTTTTAGTGGAAACAGACCTTGTCAATTAACAGGTAGTTGTGCAAATTGTTTAGCCCAAGGCTGCATTTGTGACCAATTGGTTATCACAAGAAACAGCATGGAACCCGATCGTATCCATGTCATTTTAGTGGATGAAGTATTAGGATATTAGAATGAAATGGCTATACAATTTAGCCATTTTTTCATATGTGTATAATAATGGTGATGAATTTCTTGCATTATTTGTAGTTTCATGTTTTAATCTTTATGCGTAAAAAAATTATCCAGAGTTGAAGTAGAGAGTTAGCTCGTTGACTTCACGCCAACCTGACAATATGTTAAGGTGGTCCTGCTAACAGCGATAAGAAGTATAAAGATTTGTAACATACTTCTTAAAGTATGTTTTTTTTATGGATAAGCAAGAAAAGAGGAGACAAAATGAAAGACTATATTTTTACAAGTGAAAGTGTTACTGAAGGTCATCCAGATAAAATTTGTGACCAAATTGCCGACGCAATCGTAGATGCTGCATTAGCTCAAGACCCATATTCAAATATGGCTGTTGAATGTACTATTAAAGATGATTTTGTATTAATTTATGGTGAATGTAATACAAAGGCAGAATTGGATTATGAAACAATCGCATTGAATGAAATCAAACGTATTGGATATACAGAAGAATATCATGTACATACTGTTGTAAACCAACAAAGTCCTGAAATTCACAATGCGGTAAACCGTGATGAAGTATGTGCTGGTGACCAAGGTATTATGTTTGGTTATGCATGTGATGAAAATGATGAATACATGCCATTAACTATCTATTATGCACACCTTTTAGCTCGTCAATTGTCAAAAGTTAGAAGACAACACCCAGATTTATTAAAACCAGATGGAAAAACACAGGTGTCTGTTGAATATGAAAATGATGAAACCAAACGTATCGATACAATCGTTGTTTCAACTCAACATTCAAAAGATATTACGCAAAAAGAAATTAAAGAATTAATCATGAATGAAGTGATTAAACCTTGCATTGATGAAAAATATTTAGATGAAAACACAAAATATTTCATTAACCCATCTGGAAGCTTCGTTGTTGGTGGATCATGGGGAGATTCAGGAACGACAGGACGTAAAATCGTATGTGATACATATGGTGGACGTGGACGTATTGGAGGAGGATGCTTCTCTAGTAAAGACCCTACGAAAGTAGACCGTAGTGCTGCTTACTACTCTCGTTATGTAGCTAAAAACATTGTTGCCAATGGCTTAGCTCGTCGTTGTGAAGTTGAAGTTGCGTACGCAATTGGTAAAGCACAACCTGTATCTTTATGTGTAGACACTTTTGGAACTGGTAAATTTGATGATGAAAAACTATTAGAAATCGTTAAGAAAAACTTCAATTTTGAAGTAGGAAACATCATTTCCGAATTGGATTTAAGAAAGCCAGTTTACCACAAAACATCATGCTATGGACACTTTGGTGATCCTCAATTTACTTGGGAAAAGGTTAAAAAATTGGAATATTAATCGTTTAGAACTACAAATCTTGTAGTTCTTTTTTTTACTAAAAAGTGCAAATTAATGGGACGAGCTCGTTAATAATGGCAAATTTAAACAAATTAATATGTTAAATTGTGGGAAATACGGGTATTCTTTTGACACTTACAAGAAATTAGTGTAGCTTCTTTAATTGTGTGAGCAATGAGGAGGCCCATAACAATGAAAAAATTAATGCAAGTATTTGCGAGTGTGATGATTGCTACATCTACATTTGGAGGCGTTACAAGTGTTGCGGCAAAAGAAAACACAGCAGCTTATAAAATTGAATATCAAGATGCAGATTCAATGCAGTCTGTATTTACAAAAGAATTACATAAAAAATATGCGAATGTAAAATTTAAAAAGAAATCAAAAAATGTATCTGTATATGAATCAAAAAACTACAAGGTAAAAGTAAAAGATTTAGATATAGAAACAGTTGGTAAACAAACTGTTTCTATTGAAGGAAAAAACAAAAATACAAATGAAAAGCACAGTGCTGAAGTAAGTATCAAGGTAGAAGATACAACAGCTCCTGTAATTACTTGTGAGGATACAATCACAGTGGAACAAAATGAAGCATTTGATATCAATCGCTATGTTTCATTAAATGAAGAAGGAACTATGACTGTGACTAAAAATGTAGATACAGCAAATACAGGAACTTTTACAACATCCATTAAAGCGAAAGATAAAGCGGGAAATGTAAGTGAAAAAAATATTACAGTTAATGTAGAAAAAGATTTCTATCAAAGAATTGCCGATGCTGCATTAGCTCAGATTGGTGTTTATCAAGATTGTACAATGTTAGTGACAAATTCACTTGCTGCTGTAGGAATCAATTTCCATGGTGCACCAGCAGCTTATTTAAGTTTAGGAACTTTGACAAACAATCCAGTTCCAGGAGATATTTGTGTCTATCAAGGACATGTAGCATTATATATTGGTAATGGGCAGGCTGTTCATGGTGGATGGTTTGGATGTCAGACAACAATTTATAGTGTTGAATGTAACCAACCATTTATTGGATATGTTCATGTAAATCGTTAATGAGATGAGAGTGATCTCATCTTTTTTTGCACAGAAAAAAGAAGGCAACTAGATTGCCTTCTAAATGGATGTATTAGTCTCTTCCGTTAAATGCGTATTTATATAAGTCGAAGATCAATTCTTTAGTACATGGACGTGGGTTACCACCTGTACATACGTCAGCCATAGCTGAATCTGTTAATGTAGGTAGGTCTTCTTCTTTAACACCGATTTCTTTTAAGCTTTGAGCAATTCCACAATCTTTACTTAATTGAATAACGGCATCAATAGCTGCTTGACGATATTCTTCTTGAGACATTTCATCAACACCTTCAACTCCCATTACACGAGCGATTTCTCTAAATTTTTCACCAGTGTAATCTTTGTTGAATTCCATAACGTATGGAAGTAATGTAGCACAAGCAACACCGTGAGGGATTCCGTAGAATGCGCTTAATGGGTGAGCCATACCGTGGTCAACACCTAAACCAACGTTAGAGAATGCCATACCTGTCATATATTGTCCTAAAGCCATGTCTTCACGTCCTTTTGGATCGTTAGCACATGCAGCACGTAAGCTTCTTGAAATGATTTCGATAGCTTTTAAGTTTAATGTATCAGCAAGTTCCCAAGCAGCTAAAGTTGTATATCCTTCAATAGCGTGAGTTAATGCGTCAAGACCAGTACTTGCTGTTAAGCCCTTTGGCATACTTGACATCATTTCTGGATCGATAATCGCAACAACTGGAATATCGTGAGCATCTACACAAACGAATTTTCTTTTCTTTTCAGTATCTGTAATTACATAATTGATTGTAGTTTCTGCTGCAGTACCTGCTGTAGTCGCAATAGCGATAACTGGGACAGATTTGTTTTTAGTTGGAGCAACACCTTCCAAGCTAACAACATCTTCAAATTCTGGGTTTGCCAAGATGATTCCAATACCTTTACAAGTATCTTGTGGGCTTCCACCACCAATAGCGATTAAATAGTCTGCACCAGCATCTTTAGCTGCTTGTACACCATTTTTAACTTGTTCAACAGTTGGGTTTGCCTTAACCTCATCATAGATTTCGTAAGGAAGACCAGCTTCATCTAATAAGTCTGTGACTTTAGTAGCTACACCAAATTTGATCAAGTCTTTGTCTGTAACAACTAAACCTTTCTTTAATCCACGTGCTTTAACTTCTGTAACCACTTCTTTGATGGCTCCAGCACCATGATAACTTGTTTCATTTAAAATAAAACGATTTGCCATAAGTATTATTTCCTCCTTATATACTTGTTAATTTCATTTTACGAACTAAACCGCTTACATACAAGTTACAGATTGATAATAATGTCACATATAAGTGTTTTAGTGCATATTGTCCAATATTTGTGCTAAAATTTTAAGAAAGTTTTGGAGGGATTTTTGTGGAAAATTTATTATTTAGCCTAAATGCAACGATTCCCATCTTTCTATTGATGGTTGTCGGTTATTTCTTAAATAAAATCAATGTGTTGGATGACATACTGGCATCGAAATTAAATTCATTTGTCTTTAAAGTATCATTGCCACTATTGTTGTTTGTCGATGTGTCTAAATCTAATTTTAAAGATCTTTGGGATACAAAGTTTGTCGTATTTTGTGTTGTATCTACTCTAATTAGTATTCTATTATCTATATTATTTTCATTGCGATTAAAAGATAAAGCGCTTCAAGGTGAATTTATTCAAGCTTGTTACAGAAGCAGTGCTGCCTTATTAGGACTTGCATTAACATCAAATATTTATCCAGATGTAGGTGTTGCCCCATTGATGTTGATGAGTGTTGTATTTGTTTATAACGTAGTATCTGTTGTGATTCTATCTTTCTTTAAGGCTGAACAATCGAAGGTTTATTATAAGAAAACATTCATTGGAATTTTAAAGAATCCACTAATTCTAGGTATTGTGATAGGTGTACTTGTTAGTATATTACCGTTTAAACTGCCACAAGTCATCAATAAAACAATTTCTATGATTGCAAGTACGGCAACACCACTAGGTTTAATGGCGATGGGAGCTACTTTTGATTTTGATCAGGCGAAAGGAGAATTGAAACCATCTTTATTTTGTACATTTATGAAATTAATTGGTTTTTGTACGATCTTCTTACCAATTGCAGCTTTATTAGGATTCAGAAATCAAGCCTTAGTTGCGATTTTGATTATGTGTGGTTCAAGTACAACCGTATCTGGTTTTGTGATGGCTAAAAGTATGGGACATAAAGGTGTTTTAACATCAAGTGTTGTGATGCTGACAACATTGCTTAGTGCTTTCAGTATTACATTCTGGTTAACGATATTAAAATCGTTTGGATTGATTTAGTTGACCTAAAGTTCACTTTAGGGTGTAGAATAGTATAAAGATTTTAGGGAGGGAAAGAATGGAATTGTTTTTAGAATCATTCCCAAAGATATTTATTTCGGGAATTGTAATGACATTACCTTTGGCAGTCATTTCTTTTGTTCTAGCTATGATATTGGCCATTTTTTGTGCCTTGATACAATATGCGAAAGTTCCGGTTATGAAGTATGTTGTTCAATTCTATATTTGGATATTTAGAGGAACACCTATGCTTGTACAATTATTTATTATGTATTTTGGAATGCAATCGATTGGCGTGAGAATATCGGCTATTACGGCAGCGATTATTGTATTTTCATTAAATACAGGCGCTTATTGTGCAGAAACCATTCGCGGATCGATTGAAAGTGTACCACAAGGACAAATGGAAGCCGGACTATGTGTAGGAATGAGCTATATGCAGATTATGATGCATATTATTTTACCGCAAGCTTTTCGAAGTGCATTTCCATCATTGTTTAATAACTTGATTTCACTTGTAAAAGATACGTCTTTAGCTGCGAATATTACAGTTACAGAAATGTTTATGCAGACCGAAAGGATTGCAGGAAGAACTTATCAGTTTATGCAGTTATACATAGAAGTGGCTTTAGTTTATTTGATTTTCTGTACAGTTTTAACTTGGCTGCAAGCTTGGGGTGAAAAGAAGCTGAATTATTATCAGGCAGGGAGATAGAGTATGGCTTTATTAGAAATTAAAGATATTCATAAATCATTTGGGAATTTAAATGTTTTGAATGGAATAGATCTTACGGTCAATAAAGGAGATGTCATTGCGATATTAGGTCCTTCAGGATCGGGTAAGACAACTTTGCTTCGCTGCATTAATTATTTAGAGACAGCTGATGCAGGGACTATGATTTTTAATGGAAAATCTTATGATTTATCGAATACATCAAAGAAGGATGTTGCCCAGCTTAGAAAGTATACGGGATTTGTATTTCAAAATTACAATTTATTTGCGAATAAGACAGCCCTACAAAATGTAACATTAGGTCTTACTGTAGCGCGAAATGTTTCTAAAGAAGAGGCCAATGTGATTGGTATGCAGATGCTTGAAAAAGTAGGAATGAAAGATCTTGCGACTCATTATCCTTTACAATTATCGGGTGGACAACAACAGCGTGTTGCAATCGCAAGAGCTTTGGCAACAAATCCAGACATTATTTATTTTGATGAACCGACTTCAGCTCTTGATCCAGAGTTGATTCAAGAAGTTTTAAGTGTTATGAAAACACTGGCTAATGAAGGAATGACTATGGTTGTGGTCACGCATGAGATGGCTTTCGCGAAGAATGTTTCTAGTCATGTGATTTTAATGGAAAAAGGAAAAATTGTTGAAGAGGGCAGTTCAAAGAATTTCTTTGAAAATCCGAAACAAGAACGAACAAAAGATTTTTTAAGGAAAGAGGAAATGTAAGATGAAAAAATTATTAGCAAGTTTATTAAGTACGGCTATGGTTTTTACTTTAGCAGGATGTGGATCAAGTAAGGATCATTTAGCTACGATTCAAGATAAAGGTGAAATCACAATTGGTTTAGAAGGAGATTGGCAACCATTCTCTTATCATAATAAGGATGATAAATTGATGGGTGTTGATGTGGAAGTCGCTAAGAATATTGCCAAGAAATTAGGTGTAAAAGCCAATATTGTGGAAGGCAAATGGGATTGATTATTAACTGGATTATCAACGGGTACGTATGATTTAGTTATTAATGGTGTCGATATCACAAAGGAAAGAGAAAATAAATTTGATTTTTCTACACCTTATGCGTATGATCATACAGTCTTAGTTGTTCGTAATGATAATACGACAATTACTTCGTTTGATGATTTAAAAGGAAAGACAACTGCCAATTCGATTGGATCTACCTATATGGAATTGGGTGAAGACTATGGGGCAACTGTAAAAGGTGTTGATGATTTAACGAAATGTATGGATCTTGTAAAGAGTGGTGGTGTGGATGCGACAATCAATGCAGCTACTTCTATCAATGATTATCTTCAGACGACAAAGGATAGTTCATTTAAAATTGTTGATCAATCTAAAGAATCTACCCCCTATGCCATCCCAATGGTAAAAGGGGATGATAATGCCTCTTTAAAGAAAGCTGTAAATAAGGCTTTAAAAGAACTAAAAGAAGATGGAACTTTATCTAAGATTTCTATCAAGTATTTTGGTGAGGATCTAACGAAAGAATAAGCGGCTATGCCGTTTTTCTTTTTGCTTGAAATATAAAAATAATTTATAACTAGATATAAATAAATAGAATTTGAATATAGCACTTGTTCTTTGTACAATAGACTCAACTTTTAGGAGGAACTATTTTATGTCAGAATTAAAGAATCAAATTTCTCAATTTATAGATACAAAAGCAAAAGTATATCAAGATATTTCTTTGGCTATTCATGCCAAGCCAGAAGTTAGTGACTTTGAATATTTTGCTTCTCAAACCTTGAGTGAACAATTAAAAAAAGAAGGCTTTGAGATTGAATTACCAGCGGCAGGACATCGTACAGGCTTTGCGGCAACCTACAAAAGTAATAAACCAGGTCCTACGGTTGTTTTTCTAGCAGAATATGATGCTCTTGCAGGTTTAGGCCATGGATGTGGACATAATGTGTTTGGTGCTACTTCTTCTCTTGCTGGTGCTGCTTTAAAAAGTGTCGTGGATCAAATTGGTGGAGAAGTACGTGTATATGGTACGCCTGGAGAAGAGGGTGGACAAAATGGAAGTGCCAAAGGTTCTTTTGTGAAGAAGGGATATTTAAAAGATGTGGATTTTGCCTTATGCGTGCATCCAGGCTCAGGTCCAGAAGATGGATTAAGTACGCGTAATTATGCATGTGCACCTGTAGATATTGAATTTTGGGGAAAACCGGCGCATGCAGCAGGATGTCCTCAAGATGGAATCAATGCGTTGGATGCGCAGATCTTAACTTATGCAGCCATTGGTGTTTTACGACAACAACTAACAGATCGCATCCGCATTCATGGTGTGATTGTTGATGGGGGAACAGCTCCCAATGTCATTCCAGAATACACAAAGGCCAAATATTATATTCGAGCTGCCGATATTGATACGTTGCATGAGTTATATGAAAAAGTAGAGAATATTGTGAAGGGTTCCGCTTTACAGACGGGTTGTACATCGAGTATGAAGTTGTATCAAAATCTTGTAGAAAATATGGTTTTAACACCTTCTTTAGATGCAATCTATGAAAAATATATTACAGAACTTGGCAATACTGTAAAACATGTAGAAGATGTGGTCATGCCTGGAAGTAGTGATGTGGGTAACATTAGTCAGGTTGTACCTACGATTCAGCCACATATTAGTATTACAGATGTACAGATTGCAGGGCATAGTCAAGATATGGTCAATGCTTCATGTAGTCAAAAGGCAATGGATGCGATTGTCAAAGGTGCAAAAGCATTGGCTTTTACGGCACTCGAATTATTTGAAAATCCAGAAGAACTTGCGAAAGTGAAAGAGGATCATACTTGGCATGTAGAACATCAAAAAGAGAATTAATTATTTTACGCTTAAAGGGCTTTTCAAGCTCTTTTATTTTATGGAATCTTGAAAATCAACAAATATTCATTAAAATTATATAAATAAAGGAGACTGAAAATGACGCTTCAACAATTACTTTATGTATTAACGGTGTCAGATGAGAAATCTATGAATAAGGCGGCTGAAAAGCTTTTTGTGTCTCAGCCTACTTTAACGTCTGCCATTCAATCACTTGAAAAAGAACTGGATATTCAAATCTTTAATCGTACAAGTCATGGAGTCACTTTGACGCAACAAGGACAAGAGTTTTTAACATACGCAAGACAGTTGTACCAACAATATGAATTGTTAAAAAATCGCTATGAAGATGTAAGCTTACGAAGAAATAAGTTTCGTGTTTCGTGCCAGCACTATTCATTTGCGACCAAAGCATTTGTGGATACAGTGAAGAAGTATGGGACTTCCAAATATGATTTTGCGATCAGTGAAACTAAGACGATGCATGTTATTGAGGATGTAGGTAATTCTTTAAGTGAGATAGGAATCTTATATTTATCCAACTATAATCGTCGTTTTATGATGAAACAATTTGATGAGTGGAATTTAGAATTTCATAAATTAGCGGATTGCGATGCCTTTGTGTATTTGTATAAGGGGCATCCTCTTGCTAATAAAAAATCAATTACGTATGAAGAATTATTGCCATATCCAAATATGACTTTTGATCAAGGGGATAATCCTTCGATGTATACGGCAGAGGAGATATTGGTTGAAAATGAATTTCCAAGAAAGATTCAAGTGAATGATCGTGCTACGATGCTGAATTTAATGAGAGGACTGAATGGATATACTTTATGTTCTGGAATTATTAGTCGTGATTTGAATGGGGATGACTATGTAGTTGTGCCTTATGAAGCGAATGTAGAGAATCCCAATTCTATGATGGAAATTGGGTATATCACAAGGAAAAATACAGTGTTGAGTGAGATTGGTAGTACGTATATTCAAACGATGAAGGATTATTTTAGTAATAAATAAAATTTATTACTGCTTCAAAAATTTAACAATTAGACAATAGCTAAACCTTCTTGTAGAATACAAACATGCAAGGAGGAAACGAAAATGAAAACAATGATGATGTCAATGATGCAAATGTATATGTTAAAAAATGTGACCCGGTTTTCAATTCGTTTGTCGCTTATTTAAGTGTGTGATTGCCGGGGAAATACCTCGGCTTTTTTTGTTAGATTGGAGTGTTATAAATGATTAATATAGAGCATTTAGATAAAACCTATCATTTAAAGAATGCAGACGTACATGCCGTAGATGATGTTTCACTACATATTGAAAGTGGGCAAATCTATGGGGTGATTGGATATTCTGGTGCTGGTAAAAGTACTTTGGTTCGATGCTTGAACTTTTTAGAGATTCCAGATTCTGGAAGTATTGAAATTGAAGGATTTGGAAAAGTAAGTGCAAATCAAGGAAGTTTAGATATAAGTCAAAAGAAATTAAGAGAGTTAAGACGATCCATAGGAATGATCTTTCAACATTTTAACTTATTAGATCGAAGCACTGTATTTGATAATGTGGCGTACCCATTAAAATATACGGGGTTATCAAAGAAAGAAATTGAGACTCGTGTGGATGAATTATTAGATCTTGTGGATTTGGCAGATAAAAAATACGTGTATCCATCACAATTATCTGGTGGACAAAAACAGCGTGTAGCCATCGCAAGAGCCTTATCAAACAATCCTAAGGTGTTACTTTCTGATGAAGCAACTTCTGCTTTAGATCCAGATGCGACAGAATCCATTCTAAAGTTATTGAGGGATTTAAATAAAAGATTAGGAATAACAATTATCTTGATCACACATGAAATGAGTGTGATTAAATCTATCGCAAATCGTGTGGCAGTTATGGAGAATGGTAAGGTTGTTGAAGAAGGAGATGTATATGATATCTTCGCCAATCCTAAAGAAGAGATTACCAAAAAATTTATCAACTCGTCTTCTGCATTATCGAATATTACGAAGTTGATTGAGAATAAGACAATTGTTCCTGCAGATAGTAAATTAGTTAAACTTACATTCACTAGAGATAGTGTTGGTAATGCAACCATTTCAAAAATATCTCGTGAATATAATGTGGATGTAAATATCATGTTGGCTAACGTGGATGTCGTTAATGCGGATGCTTTGGGTGGCATTATTGCTTCAATTGAAGGGACTAAAGAAAATGTACAGCGTGCCATAGATTTTCTACATGAATCTAATGTAAAAGTGGAGGTGATTCATCATGCCTAAATTTATAGCAGATTTTTTTCCAAACGTTACCAATTACTGGGATATATTTTTAACAGCATTGACTGCAACGTATCAAATGTTTTTCATCGCAGGCTTGATTACATTACTAATTGGAGGTGCTTTTGGAATTTCATTGATTGTAACAAAGACAGATGGTATTAAGCCAAATCGGATTATTCATTTTATTCTAGAAGTTATCACGAATGTGTTTAGAGCCGTACCATTTATCATCCTGTTGATTTTCTTGATTCCGTTAACACGAAGTATTGCGGGTACTTCGATTGGAGTCAAAGGGGCTGTTGTTCCATTAGTCTTTGGAGCGGTTCCATTCTACACAAGACAAGTCGAAACGGCATTAGCGGATGTAAATCCAGGAAAAATAGAGGCCGCTAGAAGCATGGGAAGCTCAACACTAGGAATTATCTTTCGTGTTTATCTGCATGAGGCGTTACCGGATTTGATTCGTGTAACAACCATTACGGCTATTTCATTGATTGGATTAACAACTTCTGCAGGTGCAGTTGGTGCTGGTGGAATTGGTTCGTTCGCAATTAATTATGGACAAAACTTACATTATCAAGATGTTGTGAATTTATGTGTAATCTTATTATTGATCATTGTTTCGTTGATTCAATTATTGGGAAATACATTGTCAAAAGCAACAACGAATAAAGAATTGTTTCATAAATAAAAGAGGGAGAAAAGGATTATGAAGACAAATAAATTATTTAAAACATTTTTAACAGCAGGCTTAGTAGCTACAACGTTACTTACAGGATGTTCATCAAAGTCATCAAGTGAACCTGTAAAAATTGGTATTCCAAGCGATGCCACAAATGGTGGAAGAGGGTTATTGCTTCTAGAAAAAGCTGGCTTGATTGAAGTGGATGACAAGGCTGGTTGGACTCCAGAATTGAAGGATGTTACGATGTATAAATACAATATTGAAATTGTTCCTACACAAGCCAATACATTAGTTTCGACTTTGGATGATTTTGGAGCAGCCACAATCAATGGAACATATGCGGTTCCAGCTGGATTAAAGCCTAAAAAGGATGGTTTAATTACGGAAGTACAAGAAGTAGGAAGTGATAATCCATTTATTAATGTGATTGTTGCGCGTACAGCTGATAAAGATAATGAAGATTATCAAAAGGTAGTAAAGACATACCAAAGTCAATTGGTGGCTGAATATATTTTAGAAAAGAATAGTGGCGCTACGGTTCCTGCATTTGAATATGATGAAGATTATACAGTCGATAAAAATTTTGTGGGCGATATTGAAGGATATCAATCAAGTTCAGATGGAAAGAAAGTTATTAAGATTGGTACTTGTGGTTCTGCCGACACATTTAGAGCGGTACAAAAAGTATTAGATGATGAAAATTCTGGAATCTATTTAGATGTAGTTGTATTTGATGCATATAACTTACTAAATGAAGCTTTAAATAATGGCGAAATTGATTTGAACTCATTTCAACACAAAGCGTATTTAGAAAATGAATGTAAAGCACAAGGATATGATTTAACAGCGATTGGTGATACTAGTTCTGCTCCATTAACTTTATATTCAAAGAAAGTTGATTCTTTGAAAGCATTAAAAGAATTAGCTGGTAAAAAAGAAGACTAAATGAAAAAAGCCGATTTATTTCGGCTTTTTACTTCATATATTGTTTAATATCTTCCTTTAGCTCATCACTAAACTCATCTAGATCATCCATGGTGATTGCTTCATCGCGCAATAATCCTAACAAAATGATAAACATATTTGAACGAGAAACATCTCTTGCCAAAACACCAGGACTTTTATAATCCTCATAAATTTTCTTTCGTAGAGCCCAGTATTTATCAGAAGATAATGCATCTGAATTTAAAATGGATTTGTATTCCTCAACGAGCTTATCCATATAGGCTTCTTGCCATCTACCTAGTTTCTTTCTAAATAATTTCCAATCTTTTTCCATGTTGACCTCCCTATTGAAATAAAGTTTGAATGATTTGATCAATACTCATAGAGTGCAATTGATCTGTATCTTTTAATGTTTTTGAATTCCAGTGAAATAAAGATACATTACTTGGTTCAGTAAAACTAGAATCGACAGTGCAATTTGGATAACGACTGTACCAGTCTGGATAATACGTTTCCATGATTTTTTGTGCATATCCGACAGCTTGTGAATTTGAATTTCCATTTTGGTCATATGTACCTGAAATTTTAACACCTGGAGGACTAGAGTGAGCAATCAATAAACTGCCATCCTCACATACACAAAGTACAATATAAACATGAGCATTCGCCATAGAGACAATATCACCTGGTTTTGCGTTTTGAATTGAATCTTTGTAGCTTCCTAACTTCATGTTCGCATATGTTTTTGTCATTTCTTCAGCCTTTAATACATAGCCATTGCCATGATTGGATTTGGTTTCTAGAGTATTGTAGATAGTCCAACCGATATAGCCTGAACAATCAAGACCTTTATGGATTTCATACATATAGTTTTCATAATTATATGTACTATCTTGTGTATCATAGAAGGATTTCCATTCCTTAGATAAGCCCAAAGTTAACGCTTCAGTTCCGGAACCTGTTTGCGCTTCGTTCCAGCCTCCACCATAAATATAGAGTGTTTGACCAACGGGTTTTAACGCGTTCTTTAAAAAATCAGTTGTAGTATGAATGGGTTTTGATTGAACTTTTGTTTCTTCTGTTTTATGACATGAAGATATCCCAAAGATGATTACACACAGTATTAAGATAGGCAATAAAATACGGTCATAGCGAATTTTTCTTTTTTTCATTATTTCTTGACCTCTTCTATCAATTCATCAATATAAGAATCATCAATGTCAAAGCCTAAATAACATAGACCGCGATAGATGAAGTTCATATCATTTAAATGAAGGATTTGATTCATCAATTCCTTTTTCTTGTCATCAATCAAAGACATGTCATAATCACTTGTATTGCCACAAGGATGCGTACACGTTTTACATCCTGGTGATATCTTGTCTTTTTCTTTGTGTACTAAATCAATTAGATCTTGTGTTACCGTATGATTTTTTAAATGTTGAAGACAATCTAAAATAATTGTGTCTGTGTTTTCTGTTTTTGGATTTGAATCCACGGTTTTAGAAAGACCAATTAAAGCAGACCATAATTTAGTTTCCATCAGATTTTACCTCCACATTAAAATAAGTATCTGGATAGGGTTCATCCTTTAAAGTATAGTGCCACCACTCGGATTCTAAAGGGATAAATCCATTGTCTAACATTAAATTTCTAAGTGTCTTGCGATTGTTTATTTGATGATTCGTTAATCCTTTTGTGTATAATGGACTAGAAATATCGCCAAAGTAATCAAAGTAAGATCCCATATCTAATTCTTTTCCTGTTTTTTCATCAACTAAAGTTAAATCGACAGTGCTACCTCTGGTGTGCGCTGATTTTTCAATAATAAAGTCATTCTCAAAAAGATAGCTTTTGGAATATTTTGGATAGAAAATGGATTTCATTTTATCATCCTCTGTATCTTTCCAAGTCATGAAATGATCAAGGGCACTTTGCGGTCGATAGGCATCCCATATCTTTAATCGATATCCCATTTGTCTTGCCTTTGAATTGATTACTTTTAATTGCTTCACCAATTCTTTTGTTCCTAACGCTACCGGATCTATATAGCCATCAATGATTTCACCAATGAAATTGTAAGTTGTGCAATAGCGAATATCTAAAAGAATATCGGGTATTTCTTTTTGTATATTTAATAATTTCATGTATATATTCTAATATATTTGTTTATGTTAATCCACTTATGTTTTGTGTATAATACATGTTAGAAATGAGGTAATAAACATGAAATTTAGTGATATTGATTTTTCTGCCATTTCAAGAATGATGGACAATATGAGCGATGAAGAAAAGAATAAGTTAAATGACATGGCTCAAAATATGATGAATAATATGAAACAAAACGAAGAGCCTGAAGAAGAAACTGACTTTTATGAAGCTTTAAATATAAATGAAGAAGATTATGCAGATTTTCCGGGAAGTGTCTTAGATCAAATCGAAGCAGGAAGTGATTTGGAAGTCTATTATGAAGATGTAAAGGATGCAGATTTTAGTGCGAGTGCCTTATTTTATGCGAAAGCTACTTTGAACATGTTACGAAAATATATCTATCCTATCTTTAAGAATTTCTTTGATGGATTTAATAATCCTTCAACGACAACCATCTATTCTTATTTATATCCTTTAATGAACCAGGATAACATTCATAAGTTGTTTGATGAAGAGTTTGGTACGCCAGAAGGATGGATGGAACTTAAAAATGCTCTTCAACAAATCTATATTATTTTAAATCGTGCAGAGTATGATTTTGTGAGCCATGAAGATTTACAATTATTAAAAGATATCTTGTTTAATCAAGAAGTATTATTGAAAATTAAGAATCTATGAAAAAGCTAAAAATCAATACGAGTCTTGAACAAATGGATGAATGGACATATGAATCGTATGTGAGTGATTATATATTTGAGAATGTTTGTATTGAAGAAAACTTAGATAATATCACGATGGATGGGTGTAAATTTAGCAAGTGTCAATTTAAAGATTGTAGCTTTAGCTTTATTGAATATATGGACATTATTTTTGATCATTGTGAATTTGAAAATGTACACTTGAATCAATGTAGTTTA
>OFOU01001268.1_pt1 | contig 16059 bp, 17 predicted proteins | sample 1542061 | NCBI WGS metagenome assembly OFOU01 (sample SAMN04209239, study PRJEB22552) | human gut metagenome | biome: gut; material: feces | host: Homo sapiens | place: USA: Oklahoma
TCTCCATGCCGCATGCCTTGCCGCCATAGTATATTCTCTGGCATTAAGATGGTCTTTCCGGTGGTGATAGATGGATCCGGGATCAGCACCTGCTCATTCCCGATCCTCTTTAACGTGTGCTCTGATATACAATCTGCCCGTTTATCATCGTACAAAGTACTTTTGCATCTGTATCCAATCCCAGCCGTCCTTTCACCAGAATTAAATCTGCGTCTTTTCCCTCTGTAAGAGTGCCGATCCGCTCTTCCACTCCGAGAATCTTCGACGGATTCACCGTTACCATTCGAAGAGCCCGCATCCACGGTACCCCCTCCCGAACAGCCTCTCCGATGTGGTGATACAAAGACTCTTCGCTGAGAATCGGAGAATCCGTAATCAGCGCTACCGTAACCCCTCGCTCGTCCAATGTCTTTACCGCCTCAATATCTACCTTCCTTCGTTCTCCCACGCAGCGGTATGTCCCGATCGGTCCATAACAGATGTCGCACCCACTCTCTACAATCTCATCCATATAATCTGTGGCGCCCCATGCATGTTCCAGAGAAAAACGTACCCCAAAGGCCTTCGCCACTTCGATCGCTGTCAGCATATCATACTGGGTACAGTGGATCTTGCACGGGATCTCTCCACGAAGTGCCAAAAGCATCGCCTCCATATCCGGGTCATACTCCAAGGCTTCTCCTTTTTCTTTTGCTTCCTGATAGGCTTTTGCCTTTCCAAAGGTTTCCCAGAGCACCTTTGCCACGCCCATCCTCGTCATCGGAAGCTGGTTTCGATCCCCGTAGGTCCCTTTCGGATTCCCCCCAAGAGCAATCTTCACCGCACATGGCGCTTTGATAGACATGTCAAATACATTGTCACCATATGTTTTCAGGGCAAACGGCAGACCACAGAATACATTGCCGCTTCCCGGTGTCAGAAGCATGGTTGTAATGCCGTGCTCATATGCCACCCGGAATTCTTTTGCCTTGGGGTTGACACCGTATCTGGCGTCCACGGACAAAGTGACAGGCCCCGTCATTTCGTTAGCGTCGTCGACCGAATTCTCACCGTTAAAATCAAAGAGTCCGATATGGGAATGTGCGTCAATCAGTCCCGGAAAGATGTTCATTCCGGACGCATCCACCACTTTCGTATCAGACGGCAGTGTTGCCGGACAAATCTCTTTTGCGATGCTTTTGATTTTTCCTTCTGCGACAAGCAGATCTCCCTGAAATGGTTCTGTTCCCTCTTCCATCGTATATAATGTCCCGTTTTGAATCAATATGTGTTCCATCAGAAGACCACCTCCCCGTTGATGATACTGTGTTTGACTCTGGCCGCATATGTTTTCACCGGATGTCCCGTATAGATAGAAAGATCGGCGTCCATTCCTTCCCGCAGCGCTCCAATTCTGTCTCCCACGCCAAGCATGGCGGCCGGATGTATCGTCATCATCTTTACCACTTCTTCTGCATCCACGCCGGCACGGAATACCTCAATGGCTGTCCAGAGGAACACTTCTCTTCCTTCGGAAGAGTCACTGCTGGAATTGGTAAAAGCTATCTTGTTTCCGTTTTCTGCCAATTCCTTTATTTTACCAAGATCCATTCCATGCTTTGCAATCCTGGATCCATCGTTTACATTGCCAAGGATTAGTCCCGTATGCTGACGCTTCATATCTTCTATGACATCTCCAAACTCATACCCGTCCACCAGGACGAATGGCACCTGCTTTTCTTCCATCAAATGATGTAGACCTGCGATCTCCCCGATCCGCTCTGCCGCCGCAAAGACTGGCATCTTTTTTTTGTCAAAGACGTCCTGGATCACCCGATCTCTCTCTTGATTTTCTGTACCTCCGCCGCTTTTTTCTGATTTTCGGATTGCCTCCTCAAGCATCCAGAACGATCCCATCCTTGTCATCGGCATCTTGTTTTGCTTCCCATAAACCGATTTGACCGACGCCGTAACGCTGCATTTTAATGCCGCTTTTTCTTTCACTATACGCCTGCTCATTTTCATAGGCGCAGTTTTCACCACCACAATCTGTCCGCCCATGATATTAGTATTCCCCGGAGCCAGTCCGACCGTGGTGATTCCGCTTTTATAAAATTCCTGTCCGTTTAGTTCGTCAGGATCTACGGAGTACTTGACATTCAGCTCTGGTGTGATAGGATCGGATTTTTCCTGGTTATCCAGACTTCTGGATGGAATTCCAAGCGCTCCAATCATCGAATGTGGATCGATAAATCCAGGAAATACCTCGCAGCCCGACGCATCGACCACCTCAGCCTCGGGACAATCAAGTCCCTGGCCAATCTTTTGGATCGTTGATCCTTTTGTTAAAATATCGCAGTCCTTCAGAATCGTGCCGTCCCCCACATGGACAACACCGTTCTTAATCAGGTACATCTGCTTTCCCTCCTTCTCTTTTGAAAAAGGCCAACCACCCGCTTGTGATTGGCCTTCTGATCTGTCTGTTCTCTACTTTTCAATCGATACCTGTGAAAAATCCACTGTTCCATTTGTCGTTACAAAATAGTTTTTCACATAGTTTTTCACATAGGTCGGTGATGCCTCCAGGTAAGTCGGCGCAATCAATGCATTTCCGACAACCAGATTTTCCGCCTCCAGATAAATCTCTGCCTTTTCTTTGTCGTCAACGATATTTTTAGCTTTTTCAAGCAGTTCTTTATACTGTTTGGACTCTTCATTTGTCCATCCTGTTTTTGCAGAGTTGAAATAACCATTATCCGGATCAAAAAGCTGAAGAAATGCACTCGGCTCATTATAATACGGGCCCCATCCGCCTTGGGCAATATCGTAATCCCCTGCATCAATCTTGTCCCACATAATGTTCCATTCCATCATATCAATCTGTACATTGATACCAAGATTTTCTTCCCATGTCTGCTTCATCCACTCCCCGATTTTCTTAGAAAGTTCATCTGTTCCACGGCTTGCATAGCGAATCGTTACCTGAGACGGGTCTGTGCTTTTTCCAAGCTCTTGCAATCCCTCCTGGAGAAGCACCTTCGGATCCGGATACTGCTCCTGCATCTCGGAAACAAAATGGTTCTTTCCATCTACCAGCTCCGTATATGTCTTTTCCCCTACTTTCATTGTATCCGGCATCAGAGAATAGATCGGTTCAGATTTTCCATCACGCAGAGCATCCACCATCTCCTGTCTGTCAAAAGCAATGGAAAGCGCCTGACGGATCTTTGTATTACTCAGGTATTCATTTTTCAGGTTGAACATGAAAAATTCCGGTGCGTTTGTCGGAACTGTGATCTCTTCGGAATCGCCTGCCGATGAAATTGTCTTGCCCCAGTTCGTATCAGAGGTGCTCACTACATCCAGTTCACCATTAATAAATGCCTGGACAGCGGTGGAAGGATCCTGAATAATCCGAAGATTGACTTTTTGAAGCTTCATATCGTCTTTTCCCCAGTACTGATCATTCTGCTCCAGATTCATTTCCGTGTTCTGATTCCAACTTGTCACTTTCAGAGGTCCATTGTAGACAGTTTTGTCCGGAGCTGTGCCGTAATCGGAACCGAACTCTTCATACTTTGCCTCATTGACCGGATAAACGGAACCCGCTACCAGCTCCAGGAAATAGGAAGCCGGATGCACCAGTTGGATTTCCAGTGTATTCTCATCTGTCGCTGCGACGCCGATTTCGTCCGGCGTCTTTCCGTTATTATACAACGCCTCAGAGAAATTCTCAATAACCCCATCAAACAGCCATGCATTTGTCGCGGCCGTATTCGGATCGGCCATCTTCTTGAACGTAAACTCAAAATCGTTTGCCGTCACCTTCGATCCATCGCTCCACTTCGCGTCCGGATTCATATGAAAGGTGTACGTCAGCCCGTCCTCACTCACGTCCCAGCTTTCAGCGGCTGCCGGCACGATCTCATCCGTATTGTCCTTTGCCGAACGATCCCGTACAAGCGGATCATAAATCATATTGTGCGCTTTATTGTCCGGTCCCGTTGTGTTGACCAGCGGATTTAAGCCGACTACCACACTGTTAGTAGAAATATTCAGCACCTGCTCGGCAGATCCACCACCTCCGCCGCCTGATTTTTCTTCGCCCCCGCACCCCGCAAGAAGCCCTGCTGTCATGGCAGCAGCAAGAAGTCCCGCCAGCACTTTTTTCCTCAGTTTCATAATATTCCTCCTTTATTGAAAAATTTTATTATCCTAAATCCGTACAGCTTCGGATTTGGAATCATAGAACTTGCGCTTCTAATGCTCGTCACATAAGAAATCTGTATTGGAAAGACAAATAGAAGCGAACACAAACATCATTGCCGCCAGAAGCGCAACAAGTATCATGTAATTCCAATCTATTACATGAAAGGCAATCCCCCGCATCGTTTCTAACTGGTAAGTCAATGGATTGATCCTGGATACCACCCGAAGAAAGAGAGGGGCGTTGTCCAGAGAATAAAATAACGGCGCGGCAAAAAGAACCGGTAGCATAAGGGTATTCATAATAAAATCTCTTTGCTTATAATCGTGGATCAATAAAGCGATACACATCAAAAGCGAAACCCAAAAAATAATGCAAATAATCAAAAAACACAAAATCCCCAAAAAACGGACAACCGGAATCACACCTCCGCACAAAGTAAACAGCAGATACACGATCAGTACCTGAAGCATCACCCCTATCACTGGGAAGGTGGAAATACCCAAAATATAAAACGGCGGATACACTCCATTTAAAAGCTTCAGGCTTAATATACCCCATCTTTTATCCGTAACCATCCTGTAGACACATTGATACATCTCCCGGAAGAGAGACATCGCAAAGATGCCTATCATAGAATAGGCAAGGAAGCTGACCTCAGTGCCATGAAACTCGATGTTTCCAAAAGTACTTTGTATACCGAACGAATAAAAAAGAAAATACAATATCGGAGACAACAATCCGCTGTAAAGAATCTGTTTATTGGATTTCAAAGCTTTTAACTCATTGCTGATAATCGCCCAAATCCCCCGGATTCCCAATCTTCCTGGTTTAATGTAGATTGTCCTTTTCCTCATAGTTCTCCTCCCTCTGGGCTAAGATATCGCGCAACGAAACCTGTTCACTCTGAATATTAACGATTGTCACTTCCTTTAGCAGAATTTGAATGATACAGTTCATATCAATATCCTGATTCTGTAAAAAAGTAACTGCCCCCTCCTCCAATGTAACAGGGTATGATTTCAGTTTCCACTTCGTTGTTTCTTCCAGAATTCCCTGATACAAAATTCTGACCTGCTTTGAAAGATGGTGCTCTTTTTTAAATATCTGCATTAATCCAAAAAATTTCTGCTCACCATTTTCAAAAAACAAAATTTTGTCACAGTAGTCTTCGATCAGTGTCAAATCATGTGAAGAAACCAACATCATGCTCCCCGACTCTTTGCACTGCTTATACAGGTATTCGAACAGCTTTTTTGAATAATGGAAGTCCAGCCCCGATGTCGGTTCATCCAATACCATAATCTTGGGGCGATGAACGATTGCACGTGCTACCTGGAGCCGCTGCTGCCCTCCAGACAGTCCGTCCGGAGCCGCTTTTTTGTAAGATTCCAGATCCATCAATTTTATTATTTTTTTTGTGGCCTGATCCGCATCCTTTGCATTCATACCTGCAAGCGTTGCTCCCAGACGTACATTGTCAAACACATTTAAATACCAGTCTATTGACTGCCTTTGCGAACAAAACCCCAAATCATGGTAATCTACTCGAGGACTGCATGAAACGCTGCCGGAACATGGAGCCGTAATGCCTGAAATCATGTTCAAAAAGGTACTTTTTCCTGCCCCGTTTTTTCCTATTACCGCAATACAATCTCCGGGAAATGCCTGGAATGTGACATGTCTGATGCCATTAGTGGTATTCTTATATAAGTATGTCACATCCCTACACTCCAGTATCGGTATCTGATTGTTCCTTTCTCTCTCCAAGTTAATCTCCTTTCTCATTTTCTTTCTTAAAAATGCGGAATAAAAACTCTAACGCCTCTTTATAATTGTCTATTTCTAAAACACATGAAAAGTTATTGTTAAATGCAATATATTTTTCAATTTCACATTTAAATTTGAATTCTTTTTTCTTGTTTTCCATGTATTCTCTAAGATGATACAAATGATACCATAATGATATGAACATATATAATACCAACTTCTCTCCCGAAAATTCTTTGCACCAAAAACCCAAAGTTCCTCTTTGAAAATCTATATAATTTGTTTTAAAACTATAATATTCAACATCAATTAAACTTATTTTTCCTTCATCAAGTAAAATATTATCAAATGATAAATCTCCTATTATAATATTTTTTTCATATAATTCCATTAATACATCTATAATTTGCTCTATAATTTTAATTTTGTATTTATCAACAATTTCATTTTTTCCATCTTCTAATAATTGACTTATTGTGTGACCTTTCCGATATTCTTCGACTATGAAAAAAGAATTACCAACATAGAAAAAATCATATAGCTCTGGGAAAAAACGACTTTCTTTTAGTGCAAAAAGAATTTCTTTTTCATTCAGTACTCCAGTTACTCCATCATTTCCATTTTTGTCTATTTCTCCAAGCATAATTCCTTCCTTAACTATAACAAGTTTTTTTGTCTTTATGCTCAACCCTTGAAATACTCTTGTTTTTCCCCGTGCTCTCATGCAAAATAGCAAAGTATAGCAATTGGGAAAAACTTTATATCTAGGTAAATAGTAATCCGCAATAGGTACACAAATTTGTTATGGTATCTCTCTTATTCTTTGATCGACATTTTCTTGGTTTACTTTCTTCAATTCGCCATATCTATAAAAGACAACATGACTATTCTTGTATCTAAAATCGGATGGAATATCTATGGAATAAAATCCCAAAGTCGCTTTATACAATAACTCCAAAGTTTCTTTTAAAATTTCATCATCAGGTGGATATACCGTGACAAATTTACCTATTTGTGAATAACCCAACTCTCCGCTATTTAACTTATTTAAATTTTCAACTGAAGAAATAACTTTATACATAAGATGATTTTCTTCTAATATTTTTTTAGTACATGATAAAATATAATATGCATTATATATACTTGCCGAAATATGAATCTTAAAGCCATATGCATCCAAACTATATTGTTCCGCTTTAGAAGGATACGCCCAAATTCCATCATTACTAATTTGAAATCCTTTAATAAACTTTTCAAAATTATACATTAAAATCACCGTATATTTTTAACTTTTTTTCCTTAGCCAAAAGATACATTCCATGTGCATAAATTTTAATCATTTCTTTTGCTTCTTTAATATTTCTTTTTTGTAATTCAAAATACAATTCAGAAACACTGTATCTTTTTTGTGGAGCAACATTAAAACTAAATAAAATAAATTCGTAAAATCTTTCCCACTTATATATCCCCTCTGTTTCATTTGCTACTTCAATAATTTTTTCATTTATTTTTGTATCAATTTCTTTCATTTGTTATCTCTCTTATATCTTCAATAATACACCGATATAATCTCCATTGATCCCTATATCCCACCTTAAAATGTGGGTAATCCTTAATAAATTTCACGTCACAATTTGTCTCCTTTTTAAATTGACAAATTTGCTGAAAAGGACAATATGGATCATTTATACCATTAATAATTAAAAGTCTCCTATTAAAAGGAGTGCTCTTGACTAAATCAATAGGGTTCCTTTCTGAAATCGTATTTGTTAATACATCTGGAAAATATTTTTTAACAATATAATTTGATTTAGAAAAAAGGTATTGATACCTCAAGTCAGTAAACGTATTTGTAACATAAAATTTTGTAACCTTATATTTAGTTTTTAAAAGACATAAAAGGGCTAAATAACCGCCATAACTATCTCCAATTACAAATAGTGGGCAATTCGAATAACATTTAGAAATTCTCTTGATAGACCTTTTAATATCATGAAAGTCATAGCCCCCTCCTCTACCATACAACTTGTTTTTAAATGTCTCACCATATCCTGTGCTTCCTGTATAATTTATCAAATATACTCTTAGACCTATTTCCACTAAACTCTTCGCCAATGGTTCATATTGATTAGAATAATGTGAACTTGGTCCTCCATGTACCATAATTACATTACCAAAACATTTTGAATGAGGATGTAAAATATAATGTGGTACTTCTAAACTTCCTTTTTCAAAATACTCTGCTTTTATTCTGTTATTTTTTTCTTCTATAATGGACGATTTATTTTGTTCCTTTATTGTCATAAAATGTATATTTTGACCTCTATCAAACGAAGATAATGTATATATGTACCCATTGTTTAAGAGATAAGCACGATCTATATGACCATATCTTTGTATAGTTTTTTCTCCATTAATGTATATAGACGTATGTAATTTAGAATTTTCAATCTTTAAAGTATTCCTATTCCAAAAATCGTTGATTTTTTTTGCCCTTATTTCTTCGAGATTACTTATGTATGCTTCAATAAATGGATATTTATGAAGTAACAACAGATCTCGTTTTCTCTTTAATTTGTTATCTAAAAAAGAATAGATACCAATTCTCTCATCTCTTTTCTGATACTTATATTCGTAAAACTCAATACAATCAAAATCTTTTATAGTGCCATATATATATTTTTCTTTCCATTTTTCCATAACTAATATTTTGTACGATGCAGATGGAAGATTTATTAATTTTATTAACTCTATATCAAAAATATAAAGTTCTGTTTCCGATTGTAAAAAAATATTATCTTCAATCCATCCCGTAGATATCGGAGAAAAAAGCAAATAAACACTTAAAAATTTTTTTTGCTTATTATTAATAGATTTATAGATTTCTAAAAAAGTGCCTTGCTTTATTATTTTAATATAAAAAAACATGTCTCGAGATTCTTTTACATTTAGTTGGTATATATAATCTACATCAAAATTATTTTGCACTGTTGACATAACTTTATCCTTTATTTGCAGGAAACGATATAAAGAATATCTTTATACCGTTTCCATTAATGCCTATAGGCTACTCGCTTAAAACGGAGGACCAGTCGGGCCATGACAAGATGGCGTATGTGCTCCTGATAATGCGCCAGCCGCTAATTGCTGAGAACCACATAATTCTGCTAAAGTATCCGGGTCTCTAGTCAGCAAAGCTTCTTTTTCTCTCTTTGTTAAATTATAATTCAGGAGTGTGCTTTCCGGATTACTTAAATACTCTGCAATCAACGTAAAATTCCACTGCAAATCATAAATTAACCTTTTGAAATCAGCCGACATAACTTCTCCCTCCTTTCCTCTCAGATTATCTTGAATGCCCAATGACTAACAAGATCCACATTAACTCTCTTATCAGATCTCCTTTACCCGGTGGCAGGCCACATAATGTCCTTCTTCCATCTCCTCCAGTTTCGGCGTCTCGCTACGGCAAAGTTCCGTCGCATATTTACACCGTGCCGCAAACCGGCATCCCGGCTTTGGATTCACCGGACTTGGGATCTCACCTTCGATGGGAATCCTTGTTTTCTTCTTCTCTTCTTTCGGATCTGGGATCGGGATGGCCGACATCAGAGCCTTTGTATAAGGATGCAGAGGCTTGCTATACAGCTCATCACTGGACGCGAATTCCACCATGTTTCCAAGATACATCACTCCCACCCGGTCTGAGATATGTTTGACCATGGAAAGGTCATGGGCAATAAAGAGGTAGGTCAGATTCCTTTTCTTTTGCAGCTCGATCAGCAGATTCACAATCTGTGCCTGGATCGATACATCCAAAGCGGAAATCGGCTCGTCACAGACAATGAATTCCGGTTCAATGGCGAGCGCTCTTGCAATTCCGATCCTCTGCCTTTGACCTCCCGAAAATTCGTGCGGGAAACGTAGGGCATGTTCCCTGTTCAAGCCCACCAGTTCCAGCAGTTCGTAGATTTTCTCCTGCCGCTCTTTCCCTGTATACAGCTTATGGATATCAATTCCTTCCCCAATAATATCCCCCACTGTCATTCTTGGATTCAGCGAAGAATACGGATCCTGGAAAATAATCTGCGCTCTTTTTGTGAATTCCTTTTTCTCTTTTTTATGAAGACTATGAATCTCGACTCCGTCAAAAATCACTTCTCCCCCGGTTGCGTCATAAAGTCCCATCACGGTTTTGCCGCATGTCGTCTTCCCACAGCCGGACTCCCCGACAAGTCCCAGCGTCTCGCCTTTGTAAATCTTGAAGCTGACCCCGTCCACGGCTTTTAATACCTGATGGCGTCCTACCTGAAAATATTTCCTTAAGTCTTTGACTTCAATCAGAACCTCTTTCTCATTCATTACTGATTCCCCCTTCTGACCATATTTTCCGGAAGTCCGCTGACATCCGCCTTTGGATGATGAAGCCAGCAGGAACATTTCTGAGAATGACTGAATTTCGTCTCCTCAGGATACTGCATCCTACAGATTTTCATGCCATATTCGCAACGTGGTGCAAAAGAGCATCCTTTTGGAGGATTGATCAGATCCGGAGGGGTCCCCTTCAGAGAATACAAAGTTTCTTTATTATTCGTATGAATTTTCGGAACAGAATTCAAAAGCGCCCTTGTATATGGATGAGTAAAGTGGTAGAAAATTTCGTCCACCGTACCCCTTTCCACAATCTTGCCCGCATACATAACCTGAATATAATCTGCCACACTAGCCACTACGCCAAGATCATGTGTTACAAGAATGACTGCCATATCTAATTCTTTCTGAAGACTTCCGATCAGCTCCATAATCTGTGCCTGGATAGTAACATCCAGCGCTGTCGTAGGCTCATCCGCAATCAGAATTTCCGGCTTACATGCAAGAGCAACCGCAATCATGGCTCTTTGCCTCATTCCTCCGGAAAACTCAAACGGATACTGTCTCATTCTCTTTGGTGCATTCGGAATCTTTACCAACTCCAACATTCTCTCTGCCTCTTTCATGGCATGCTCCTTCGATGTCTGAGTATGGATCAAAATACTTTCCGCAATCTGCTCCCCGATTCTCATTGTTGGATTCAACGATGTCATCGGATCCTGAAAAATCATAGAAATTTTACTTCCCCTGATCTCTGTCATCTGATTTTCCGTATAGTCCAGCAGATTGTCTCCTTGAAAGAGAATCTGTGCTCCATTACTTTTATCAATCATGGTATTCTGAGCAGGCAAAAGCCCCATAATCGCTTTGGACGTGACAGTCTTTCCGCATCCGGATTCCCCTACAATCGCAAGTGTCTCTCCCTTTCTCAGACTGAAATCCACTCCTCTTACTGCATGTGATATCCCGGCATAGGTTTTAAAGGAAACATGCAAATTTTTTACTTCCAATATATTTTCACTCATCACGATGCCTCCTATTTTCTCAGTTTCGGATCCAATGCGTCAGAAAGTCCGTCTCCAATCAGATGAAACGACAACATGGTCAGGACAATCAGAAGACATGGGAAGAATAACTGGTGGGGATAAAACATCAACTGCTGCTGTCCTGCGGACGCCAAAGCTCCCCAACTCGTCTCCGGTGGTCTGACTCCAAGACCGATATAACTTAAAAACGCTTCACTGAATACAAATCCTGGAATTGACATCGTAATGTCTACCATGATAATTCCAAGTGTATTTGGTAACAGATGCTTGATAATGATTCTTCCCGTGGAAGCGCCAAGTGCTCTTGCTGCCTGCACATAGTCCTGTTCTTTGATCTGAAGAATCTGCCCTCTTACCATTCGGGCTGTGCCGACCCATGCCGTAAGGCTCATGGCAAATACAAGAGAAAACAAACTTCTTCCCATCACCATCGAAAGGATCGTGACAATAATCAGATATGGAAGGTTTCCGATCAGCTCACAGATACGCATGATAATATCATCCACAAGACCCCCTTTCAATCCTGCCAAAGCCCCAGCTAAAGCTCCGATCACAAACATGACCGCTGTACAGCACAGACCAATATAAATCGAAATCCGTCCGCCGACACAGACACGTGTGAAAAGGTCTCGTCCCATATCATCTGTTCCGAACCAGTATTCCGAATTCGGGCCTTGATTTTTCAAAGCCGCATTGATGTATTGATAATCTTTTCCGGAAATCACCGGGCCAACAAACAGCAGCAGCACAATCAAGGTAAGAAGTATCAAACCAAAAATCGCCAGCTTATTTGCACGAAATCTTCTCCAGACATCCGCCCAGTATGTAAGCGATTTCGCTCCGATCTCCTCCCCCGAGAGTCCTTCTGTTCCGATTCTTTTAAACAAGTCCTCCGTATCCCCAACGGACATCTCGCTATTTCTCTTTTCTTTCATTTCCATAATGATCACCTCATTTTCTATTTCTTGCCTTTTGCCACACGAATTCTAGGATCCGCGATACCATATAGAATATCTACCACAATCAGCGCTCCTACAAACAGGATTGCAAAAAAGATGGTAAGCCCGATAATCATGGTGTAATCATTGTCGGATACGGCTTTTACATAATAAAAGCCAAGTCCCGGGATGGAAAACATTTTTTCGAGAATAAAAGAACCGGCAAACACTCCGGAAATCGCAGGCCCGATCATAGTAATGATTGGAATCATCGAATTCCTCAGAACATGCTTTTTGACGATCCGTTTTCTCTTGCAGCCTTTCGCCTGTGCGGTGACAATATAATCCTCTCCAATCACAGAAATCATGCTGCTTCTCGTGTACTTCGTATAAGAAGCGATTCCGCCGATCGCATAGGCCGCAACCGGAAGGATGTAATGTTTTAACTGTCCCCAGCCAAATACCGGAACAAGTTTCCACTTAAATGCCAGGAAATACTGAAGCACGGCGGCAAATACGAAGCTCGGGACACAGATCGCGAGTACGACCAGCACCCGAATCACATGATCGACCGGCTTCCCCCGGTTCAGTGCCGCTATCATTCCAAGAGCCACACCGATTGTCACCTGAAACAAGATGGCAAGAAGACCGATCTTGGCGGATGTCCACGTATTTTCTTTGATCACATCATTGGCGGACTTTCCTGTATAGACGATGGACTCTCCAAAATCTCCAGTAGTAATCAGATTCTTCATATAGGTTGTGTAACGCTGAAATACCGGCTTATCCAGCCCATATTTCTTCTCAATAATTTCCTGCGCCTGCTCTGGCATCTGTCCGACCTTTGCCGCAATCGGATCTCCCGGTGCCCCTGCCACAAGAAAGAATGTAGCGGTCGCAATCAAAAATAATGTAAGAATTGCGTACGCTAGTCGTTTTCCAATAAATTTCAGCATCTTTTTCTCTCCCTTCTTTTCCCGTCAGCTTGCCTCTGACTGTCTTTTCTTCTGAAGCTCCTGGAACAGCGTCTCCGGCACGATCATATAATGCCGGCGGATCTTTTCACAGATCTCCTCCACAGACTTGGCCCGGAACGCATCCAAAATCTTCTGGTGGTTTTGTTGAATATATTCATATGGCATCAATGATTCCGATCTCATGGTGTAGTATGCTGCTGTATTCCCACTTTCCAGCGACTTCCAAACCTTGTAGAGCTTTTCACTGTGGGATGCCATCACCACGTAAGAATGAAACTGTTCATCCAGTTCGATTACCTGGTAAAGATCCCTGGCATCCGCCGCTTTCCCGATTTCAACCAGATTCTGCTCCATTTTGGTATCAAGCTCTTTTGAAAGCTTTCCGGAACACATACGGACTGCCAGGATTTCCAGTGTGGATCGTATCAGATAAGCTTCCTGCATCTCATCATACGTCATCGTCTTGACGACACAGCCCTTGTGAGGCTCGTAGACAACCAAACCCTCTTCCTCGATTTGACGTAGCGCCTCCCGAACCGGCCCCCGGCTCATCTGAAGCTCCCTTGCCAGATCAGCCTCTACAATCCGTTCCCCAGACTGAATATCTCCATTCAGAATCTTTTTCCTTAAAATCTCGGCTACCTGCTCTCTTAATGTTTTTCTTGATATGGGTGTTTTTGTCATAGTGCTCTCCTTTTTCACTTTACTTTGTGAAAATCCTTATGCTCATTATCCCCCCCCCGTGTTTAAAAGTCAACTGTTGACAGTTACCTTTTCCGCAGAATAATTGACAAATTTTTTACTTGATTTTTGTGCAACAAATACAATTATTCTTTAAAACTAAGTTTTTAATTTATGCAATTATATCAATAGATGAATAAATATCAATGACAACAATACAGTGTGTCACTGTACTGCAAAAGAAATTATTTTCTATAACGAATATCAAAATATCTTTTTAAGTATTTTATGAGATATAAAAAGAATTACTTTTTTGAAGGATAAAATCAAAAGAACTTTATAAACAAATAATATACTACAGGGGCAGAAGGGAGAGATCTCTCCTGTTCCCTTTTTAAGATTACAGTTCCATGATTTTAGATCTAATAACCACAAAAAATAGAGAGCCTTCTGTCACGTTTGGCTCTCTTTCCGTATATTATAATCACAAAATCGTGTTCAAGGGTTATACTATGAAACAATGTTCCAATCTGTTCTATCTTTCTACCATCGCCTGCAAACTTTCAGAGTGTCTGTCAGAGCAGGAACTTACCATGCTGGCCGCCGATCTTGTTGTCCTGAGTGATATGCTGGCTAATCTTCTCGCTCATCAGGATATATACGAAGATGCTTCACAAAATACCTTGTAATCGAGATAGTCTTTTACAGCTTCTTCCAGATCTTTCGCATCCTTCTGGAGTGTCGGAGCCTTTACATCCCTAAGCTCTACAATCTGCCTTACCCTGTCTTCACCATCATAGATCGTCTCAGCATAGGTAAATGGCAGGTCCTGATAATAGGAAGCACCAAATACATCCTTATATGAGATTCTAAGCAGACAAAAAACATTTGTATTAATATCATAATCAAACACAATGCTGGTAGCTTCTTTATCTGTCAGACGTCTTTTTGCCGGATAAAAAGCACTTCCAGAAGCAATCTTTTTCCCGTTGACTGCACATCCCTCAATCTGAAAATCAAAAACACAATTATGATTGATTGTTTTTATCTCAATCTGCGAGCAAATTTTCTGTTTCAGGCAGAAAAAACCACTCGTTATCACCCCTTCTTCTGTGATTGTCAAAATGAGCTCTGGATCTGTCTCACTCATAATAACTTCAAATCCTAAAATCGGCATATATTCCAGACGTCTGTTCTCCTCATTGCTCTCTTTCTGATGATAAAGCGTAATGAGGACTCCTATCAAAGTAAACGCGCCCCCAAGTACTGCTCCAATGAGCCCGATCCACATTTCCCTGCTGCCCGGAACATGGATTTCCAGATATTCAAATACAGCAACCATTCCCAGCAGTAGTAAAACAATTACCACTGATATCATCATGCAGCCTATCGCTTCTTTGACATATTTTCTGTTCAAAAGTCTCACCCTCCTGAAATCTTGTTATCGATCATTGTACCTTTCCCTTAATATACAAAAACAGCGAAATCCTCAAGATGAATAAGGTTCCGCTGTTTTGTCTCTTTTCTTTTATGAACGTCCGCACCGAAAAAAGAGCGAATATATCATTTTATCGGCAAGTGTGCAGGCGCATCTATCATCTTTCCATATCAGCTTAGCTACAATATTTTCTTTCATTTTCATGTACCTACACTCCAAAGATTTATAAATGTATTTTATTCCTTATACGTAAACTTGCTTCTATGTGCATAATCCAATGTCTTGAAAACGGCATTTGGATCAGTCCTCGTATATCTTTATTGCACCAATAATCAATCAGCCAAATCGCATTTTCATGATTGCTTACGACATTTAGCGATTTTAAGTATTCTTTTCTTTCTTTCGATACCTTCTTTTTCATTTCGTCATAAGACAGACTTTTGATTATCCTTTCAGTACTTGCTTTTACCTCAAAAATATATGAATAAAGCTCTTTCAAATTAAGCTGCATTGAAAAATCCGCAATCTGCTGTTTTTCAAGTTCATTGCCTGTTGTTATTATGGGTGAATTGATTCTCTCCTGATAACCCCCTGTGCAAAACACCTGTTCGTCTTCGTTTATCAAGATATGCGCAACTATATCTTCGATACG
>OFOU01001281.1_pt1 | contig 15910 bp, 17 predicted proteins | sample 1542061 | NCBI WGS metagenome assembly OFOU01 (sample SAMN04209239, study PRJEB22552) | human gut metagenome | biome: gut; material: feces | host: Homo sapiens | place: USA: Oklahoma
GGGCATCCTCGGCAGCGTTGGCGGCCTCCTGTGCCTTTATATCTGCGTTGCTGGCTGCGGCATTGGCCTTTGATGTAGCTGAATTTGCTGCCGTTGTTGCCTCATTGATATCATCAAGAAATCCTTCTTTGATTTCATCCGTAGCTCCATCAATCATCTGCTTACCATCTTCATAAGTCATAAGCTGTTTTGCTTCTCCCGGCGCAAAGGCAAAGTATAGTCCTTTCCCATCTGAACTTTTTGGGTCGCCACTTGTTACAGAAGCGAACTCATTCGGGAGGAGTTTTGATTTCTCGATCTGAAATTTTGAGTATGTACCATAGCGCTGTTGCATACGTTTATTTTCTATCGCCATTTTGCACACCTTCTTTCATATTATGAAAATATAAATAATGTTATCAATAATCGTTATTACGCCTCCGTAGTTAATACGCCAACTCTAATATTTACAGTAACGCTCCCGGATATTGTGCATTTTAATTGAATTGTTATTTTTTTATCTCCTGATTTTAAACAACTATAAAAATAAATATTATTACTTCCCGATTGTTCCGGAATTACCGCTAGTATTTTGTTTCCGCTCGGTATGTATGACGATATATCAATGTCTTTCGTTATAGTATTGGTAAATGTAAGATTCGAAATTGGCACGCTAACGTAGCCAACCACTTTTCCCTTTACAACATCAACAAAATCACTTACAGCTACCTTTTTTACTGTTGACGTTCCAAACATTAAATAGTCAGAATCGGTTGGTGTTCCGGATGTTAAGTCTTTTGGTGTTAATATAGCCATATCTATTTCTCCAATCTTTCTTTTAATTTCTGGATTTCCAACTGCTGTTTCTGAATAACCTTTACAATAGGCGCAATAAAATCAGAATATGATAATGTCAGCAATCCATCATCCATTGTTTCTACCATCTCAAATGGTTTATTTTGAGATGCTTCTTCAACTTCTTGAGCTATAAATCCAGATACATTCCGTTTTTCTCCTATATAGTTAAAATATACAGGATGTAATGCGCTTAAAAATGTTTCTGCCTCTTCTACTGTAATATCAGAAACATTTTCTTTCACTCTTTTATCAGAGGTCTGTGTCACATTTGCAAACCTTGCGTTTCCAGTCTCTGAATTAATACTCCATTTTTCCGAGTAGGTTGCGTCAGTATCCCATGCATCTCCTCGAGATATTCCTCCCGATATGCCAAATCCCGTAATTCTGGAATACATTTGTTGATCATCATATCCAGGCTGACCATTTACCGAATAATAATACCATGTATCATATCCACTCTGCCTTAGTCTACTTTTCATCACTCCGGCCTCACTCGGATTTGAATCATCAATATATTTCATAATAATCTTGCTGTCTCTTTTAGTGGAAGTGATATCAATTTTCCCGTTTTGAATCACCATTTCTCCAGTTTCCAGATTCCAATAATTACTTCCGGTTTTATCACTTATCGTGCCTATTCCCAGATATGACGCATTAATGTACAGTTGTCCATTTAATAAATAAACTCCTTGTAATTCTCCATTCGATGTAAGAATGTCAAAAATATCTTTCTGTGTTAAAGATTCCACATCAATTACAATCGTTGCTGACTGCCTATCTATTAGGCTTGTAAATCCACCCGCTTTGTACAGCGAACACCGAATCATTTTCACATTTTCTTTTGGTGTGCCCATTGTATTTTCAGAATACCCGATTGTATTCCCGCTATATCCGATGTTGTCGTACAGATCAAAAGAAGTTTTCGTTTCGTCTGCGCTTGAACGGTACATTTCCTTCCATGTTGACCCGTTCGAGGATTCTTCTATGATGAATCTTCCTGCATATGCTGTCGGGGTCGCATTTGTTCCTGTTGTGTAAACTGAAGAAAATTCTAATTTTTTCGGGAATAATTCTCCTCCTGCACCTTTTTTAATTACGTTTGCAGACGTTTGCAAATAGTACGTTCTTCCATCTTTTCCTGACGTTCCTTGTAGTCCCTGTTTCTGCTTTACTATGCTAAAACGTTTTGTGGCGATAAGTCCTAAATATGTTGATTGTATATCTACATAACCGGAATCTTTTGACAATGCTGTGACTGTATAAGTTCTATTTTCATCGTCCCATTGTCCGGTTACACCTGATGATGCTGTTACTTTATATGCTGCTGACGTAGATATATCTAAAGCGCCGAAGAACACCTGCACCTTAGTTTTACATTCTGGGAAACTATTATAGTTCCCATTTGCATCAGTTGGTATCCCCTGATATTCATTGTCTAAAATTATATTAAGTGTTCTTGCTTTTTTAGATTCCTCCAACGCTTCATTTGCTTTTGTATCATCTGTATATTTAACAGCTTTTATCCAATCACTCGAAACGTAATTTCCAGAACTTCTTGCTTTCTGGCACCTCTTCAAATCAGAAGAAGAATTCCCTACCCACAAATCTCCCACTTCATACGGAGGTGTAGGAGTAACTACAAATACTCTGCGTTTTGCGTCCGCTGTGTCCTGTGCTTCTGCCGCCTGCTGCAATGCTTTTGTAACATCCGTATCTTGTACCATCTGCCATGTCCATATAGAGCCATTCTTAAAGAATCGGTATGCATATCCTTTAGATTTCCAATAGAATAAATCTCCTTCATGTTTCGCTCTGTCAGATTCTGTTTTCCAGTTAGAAGCCGGTATATTGCTTAAAGTAGGCTGATAGTCGTAATACCACGTTTCTATCTGTCCATCTATCTGCTTCTGTAATTCTGCTATTTTGGGGTCGTATACGGATGATACAAAGTTATTGACCTGTTCTTCCGCAATCTCTTCTACGGATTTTCCTTTCAGCGTAAATGAAGTAGCGACAATACGGACATCTCCTGTCTTGGCATTTACATATAACGTCTGCTCACCGGATGGGGTCTGAATAATCAGGGTTCCTCCAACGCCCCAGTCAAAGTTGATACCGATAGTGTTCATAATTTTTGCTATTAATTCACCATCCACTGTTAATCCTGCATTGTATGTCTTTCCGCCATCTGTAGACACTGCCATTGCTTCTGCGGTCATTTTCCATACAATCATGGATTCTTCAAGAGTAGGTTTATTGTGCATGTAATAAATATTACTGCCATCCGGTTGTAATTCTTTTGTCATATAAAGCCCAGAAGAATTATCCACACGGTCTTTTAATTCTTCCATTGCTTTTTCCCATTCGATTCTATTACGCTTCGCTTCTTCCCTTGATTTTCTATATACTTCTGTTGCCTCGCTATAATAAGACGAATTATTTTTTTCCGGGCTTTTTGTTGCGTTTGCCAGCGAACTATTTCCAAGATAATTAAACACGTGCTCAGTAATAAATGATTGATAAATATTATCTTTTTTGTCTACTAAATAAACAGGATCCATAAACTGAATTGTAGGATCTGGAAAAAATTCTCCTGAAAACGGTCTTACAATAATACCTATCACAATATCTCCTATAAGTTTGATTGCCGTTTCTTCTTCTCCCTCAATTAAAGGATTTGTAATTGCCAACGCATAATCATCCGTACCATAAAGATAGGTTACTTCTTCGTCTTCTTCTTTTCCTGTTGCTGATATACCAGTAATCACAACGTCATCTGTCGCTATTTCCGGGTCAGAAGCAAATTCGGAAAGTAAATGATAAGAATTGTTTTCTCCGAATTCTCCTCCAGATATATAATTCTGCAAATTATCCCCAAATGTACCAGCAGAAATTTTATCTGTAATGCCATCCCCCATCTGTCCACCTGTAATAAGCTCATGTTGCTCAAATACAGAATAATCATATGTTTTAATCAATAGCCGATTATTTTCATCAAAAAGAGCATTTCCACCCGCTATCTGCGCAATATAGCCAATAACCTGTCGGCCTGTAAGTCCTTCCGGTCTTTTCTGTACTAAAAAATCATCATTCGTGAAAGAAACACTTCCAAGGTTAATATCACATTGCGTACACACTTCCTGCAAAACTCTTAAAGCCGGTAATGGATAATCAAGTTTTGATGTGTATTCTTTATCTGATTTATACATATCATCACTAGCCGTAATCTCAATAATATCTCCAGGCGCCAATGCACTTATTACTGTAAAAGTTCCTTCTTTAATTTTTTCTATCTTTCCAGATGGTAGATCTGTCTCAGTATAAAGTGTGATTCTTGCATAATAGAAATCGTATTTTGAAAACCTTTCATCCGAATTATCAATCCCAATATCTATTGTCTTTGCAAGTGCAGCACCTAAAGGGAATCCATCTCCACTAGATTCAGTATAACTATTCCCATCGATATAAAAATCATTTTCAGAATCCAAAGATAATTCTGTACCATCGGAAAGCACCATATCCGCATAAGCATAAAAGGGACCGCCTTTTTTTATAATTTCTTTAAACTCATTACTTACATTTTTCATATTTCTACCACCTATACCGGATTTACATTTGTAACTTGAAAACTTAACTCACTGCACATTTCTTCTCCTTCAATTAAGGAATAGTAACCTGTACTGATATTCGCTGCATAAAATGTACCCGTTTCCCATTTTGCTTTATATGTATTGAAATGATAAAATTGAAAACTTGATTTTCCACGGATGCGCCTTTTTATTTCTGAAACATCTTTTGCCGATATATTTGTCCATTTCAAGTTATAGGCCTCTACTGTAAAAAGAACAGTATTTTTCATTACTCCTCGCATTGTACGAGTGGAATTTGAAGAGGACGTTGTGGCTTCGTCTTCTTGATAACCATCTTCGTCAACCATAGGAGCTGTATAATCGTCAAATTTTAAATATTGCTGTGCCATCTTCCCCCCCCCTATGCCAATTCAAAAGGATTTCTTCCGGTCTGGCTCTGAATTACTTTTCCTTCTTCTAAAACAAACTTTGTGATCTCTCTTCTTCCCATCATCAAAGAAACGTTATACCTTGATTTTCCACCACCGGATTCTTCACGCACAATACGTCTTATCAGACTTTCCGGCGCTTCAATGTTATTTCCGTGTTTTTGATCGCCAAGTACTGCCATAAACTCACGATTTGGAGGAATGACTGCTCCAGAAGCCAGATAAGGGATTTGTGGTGCTGATATTGTACTAATACTAAATCCAAATCTTTTTCCTCCAAACCCTGGAACCCAACTAGGAATTTTAAAATTCAGTCTATTAAGTGTACGTATTACGGCATTCATACCAGATACTACACCTCGAATCATTCCGTTAATTCCTCCAATAATTCCATTGATTGCGGAACGTATTGTATTTTTAATTCCATTCCATATGGAACTTGTCACGCTCTTAATCTTGTTCCACACGTTTGTAATTGTGTTTTTTATAGCATTAAATGCCGTGGACGCTCCGCTTTTTAGGCCATTCCATATACCGGATACAACCGATTTTATTCCGTTCCAAACCGTACTTGTAACTGTCTTTATCGTATTCCACGCTTTGGAAATGACCGATTTTATCGCTTCTACCACGGTAGATATAACTGTCTTTATCCCATTCCAAACTGTGCCAATAAATTCTTTAATGTTGTTCCATGTCTCAGATGTTTTTTCCTTTATCCAATCCCATTTTTTACCTAGCCAATCTGCTAATTTCCCCGCCGCTTCTTTAATTTCATCCCAATGAGTAATAAGCAATACGCCTACTGCAATGATTGCGGTAATTGCCAGTGTCAGCGGTCCTCCTAAAGCCGAAATAATTGAACTAATAGCTCCTCCTAATCCGCCAGCACCTGTTAAAATTCCTATTATACCTTTTACCGCACCGATAATGGTCGTAATAAGAGGTACAATCTTGGAAGCTGCAAAAGCACCTATTAAAGCTGCCCCAATAGCATCTATAATCCATTGATGTTCTCCTAAAAATTCAAACAGTCCTGACAAAGCATTTATAATAGCCGGAAACGCCGTTTCTATTAAAAATGTAACTATAGGTAAAATAATTGTAGTGTAAATATCATATAAAAAGTTTCCTATAGCCTGTATTACGGGTTTGATAGATTCAAAAAGATTAGCAATAGATTCTAACAAAGGATAAAAATCTAAGTTATTAGCCCATTCTGCCGTTGCTCCAGAAATCTTTTCTAAAAACTCTAAAATAATTAAAAAAAGGTCTGCTATAGCTTGTACAATTCTTGTTCCTACTTCATTTTTTTCCCATGCTTCTTGTAGTTTTGAAGCGATATTTCCGACTGTAATCAAAAGATTTTGAGCTATTCTAAGCATTGTTGATAAGATGGCAGTTCCTGTTCCGTTTGTCCAAACTTCCAAAAAACTCTTACCAACACTTTTTGCAAGCTCTCCTAAACTGGAAAAAGCATACTTTGCGGCTTCTATGGTAGCCTTCCCCTCTGCTTCCCATGCTTCTTTAAATGGTTTAAATATCTGCGATAATATATCTTTTACTTTTTCAAGAATAGGTATGTCTGTTATCTCGACTTCTTCAAAAAGCGGTCCTGATCCGGTTCCACCTCCACCACCTCCGCCTGGACTTCCAGATCCTCCCGTTCCACCTCCGGTATTTTTGGCGTTTTGTTCTGTGTACTTGTTAATGTCATCAAGTGGAGACAGATAATCTTCTGCCGCATCTGCTTCATCCTTGATGGCATCCGCATTATCTTTTGCAGCCTTTGCAGCCTTTCCAGAACTAGATGCTGTATCTTTTAAACTTGTAGCATAATTTTTTTGGACAGCTACAGCACGAGTATAAGTACTTTTTCCTGACAAAAAGGCAAAAAACATACTTACATAGCTAGCAGCCGTAGAAAGCATATCAATAAACTTACTCAATATCGGGGCAACAACATTCAGGATAGGAGCAAAAGCTGTAGCAAGGCTATTTTTCAGACGTTCTAGGCTACTCCACAGCATAGAAATACTGCTGTTTGTTGTTCCAGAATACTGTACTAAATTATCAAAACCGTCTTTAATTCCAGTCATAACAGCATTGATTGCTTGAAATGCAAAGCTAAACAGAATAGATGTACCAAGCATTTTTCCAAGCCCAAATTGAGCAGATCGAGCGGATTTTCCTGTATCTTTTAATGATTTTGAAAGCCTTTTACTTGAAGCATCTGCATTTAACAAAGATTTTTTATAATCATTTACCTGTCCTTTAATAGAAGAATAAGAGGAACCAAGACGATTATTCATATCAGCAAGCTTTCTTTCTGCTGCCACCAATTTTTCCATATCTGCCGCTGCTTGTTTTGTCTTACTACCAAAAGTAAATGCTTTTCCTTCTGCTTCAAGCCTTTTCATATTGGCAATAACTTCATCTTGTTTTTTATCCAAGGAATCAAGATCATATTCCATTCTCTTATATGCAGAACTATTCTCTTTTCCACCAGTTTCCAAAAATCGGAACTGTTTTTCTGCTAACTTATCATAATCCGCCCCTAATTTATTTAATTGTTTATCCAGCGTTGCATACTCTTCTGTTGGAATTTTCTGATTTCCATATTCTGCGACTTTTTTCTTTAATTCATCAACTTTTTTTAACTGTGCAGAATATTCTTGATTTAACTTTATAAATGAGTTTACTTGTTTATTGAGTGCCGCTTTAGCTTTAGTTCCTAAACCATCAACTGAGTTTGCCATCCTACGAGCAGCCGACTCAACTTCTTTGCTTCCGGCTTTCATGCCGTCAGCGTCTATCTCTGTATCAATTAAAATTGTGCCGTCGGCCTGAGCCATATTCTCACCTCACTTATGGCTCTGCGACTAGCGACTGGCTCTAAAATAAAAAACTACTAACCGATATTGGCCAGTAGTCTTGAATCTTTGTTTTAACTATGATATATTGATAATAGAAAAGGGAACAACCGCCCACAAAGTGGTTGACCTCATGAAGTATGATAATAGAATTACCACCCTTTCGCTCGGTCAAAGTTTCGGGGTGGTTTTTCTATGCTTAAAACATTATCTGATAAACGTAAATACGAATGTCAGTAATGCCAGAATGAACATACCAAAGGCCATAAGGTCTTTGAAATCAAAATGATTCTTGTTATTGTCCATCAGCACCACCCCCATTCTATGTAAGAATAGAGGTCAGCCACCCTGCAACACGGTTATTCCTTGCCCATATTCTACCATGCTGCCGCTATTTCTTCAATCTTATTTTCCAAACTCTAGCCAATATTCGATTATCAAAGTTCAATGTTACTTTTTGATTCCTAGAAGCTCTCTTAATGCTTCTTTTTCTTCCTCACTTCTCTCCACTTTCTTTACTTTGAGATCAACAAGAGTTTTATTGTTTTGGTAAAATTCCTTTTCCCACTTCTCAAGTTTCTTGCCTTTTCGCCGTTTTTCTCGAATGGATACGATCGTGTTAAAGACACCTTCACCAATCCCCATGTAATACCCGAAAAACTCCCACCAATGTGTTTCTCCTATGCGGATATCCCGTCCGGCTACTTTACTGATCTCTGGCGCTATGATCGGAGCGTCTTGTTCCCAGTCCATTGTACGAGGCTTCGGTTTATCGTCTCCTTTAATTCCACAGTCGATAAAATTGCAGGCTTTTTCTGCGGCTTCTTGCCAATCTCTAGGAGGCATACTGTCAAAATCTATGTACAGGATTTGGAGCATTGTCAAAACCTGCTCTTGCCGCTTTTCATCTTCTGTCATATGTGGCTCAAATATCTCAGGGTCATTCATAGCAGCCAGAATATCCAATATTACACGGTAGTCTGTCCTGATCTTATACTCACGGCCGCCAACCTCTATTGAGGTTGGAAGCTCCCAAGCATACATTATTTATGGTACTTTGCCACATATTTATTCATGCGGCAAAGTACCTTTTTTGTTCTGACAGACAGCTCTCTTTCAATCACATTCGCCACTGCGCCGAGAACATTCTCGACAAACAATTCACCTGACGCAAGAGCTGAGAACGGCCCCATGATAGAGAAGAACGCTTCTCCGGCGTCCCCGCCGATCAGATAAGACATTTTCTCCGTCATTTCCTTTTCAGCTACTTTGATAGCCTGATCTGTCTCTTCCGGCATCTTAAATGAGTTGAAGAACTCAGCAACTTCTTCGTACCGATTCACAATATTTGTATCAGACGGACGAAAAGTAAATTTTCCAAGGATTTCTCCACGCTTGTTTTTGATATTATAGACCTTACTTCCGTCATCAATAATGATGTCGTTTGTCTGTGGTTTTGCTAATTTATTACTCATATTTGCTCCTTATTCTGATAATGAGGACGGGATTTCCCCCTTTGTGAATGTTGGCTTTGTTGCAAGGCTAGCCGCTGTTACATATCCCTTTGTCCGCGCGCCGTTGAAAGATACCTGGAACGGGATATTCAGTCCGGCAGTATCGCCGCCATAACTCTGTGGCTTAACCATAACTTCCTGTACATATGCTAGGTGATTATCTGCCTCTGTATCTTCGATAATAACCTCTAGCATGAGCGTTTTGCAGTCGTCGCCTTTAAGCTGTCCGAGCGCAATGTCCCGTAATTTCGGGTACAACTTCTTATCCGGGTCTGCATAGAACGGGTCAGCGTCCATTGTCGGCTCATAGCCGTTATCCTTTGTTTTTGTCTGTCCTAAAATTGTCTTTGTTGTTTCCGTGTCCGGGTTCAATTCCACGGACATTTCCTCAATATCGTCTCCGATAATTTCCCACTCTGCACTTTCAGCAACACTTTTAAAAGATGTATCAAGATAGTGCGCCAGTGCTTCACGATTTAACTTTGCCATGTCTCTTTTCCTTTCTATCTGTTCCTGTAAAATATGTTTCTATATTTCAGTGCAAGGCTGATAACCCAGTCCTGCACGTTTCCCTCTGATATGCTGTCCAGATATGCCGGGGTCTGCCTTGCAATCTCTGTTATTTCCCTGTTCTCTGTCAGCATCGGATAATCTTTCAGTTTCTTTGATTCGCCGTCAATGGTAATCGGCTTTCTTTCAAGCCATTTCCCCAGATTGTCCAAAAACTCTTTAATATCAATTTTGGAGTTTTGACTATCTGCCGATGTTCGGTACACCACATAAAACGGATAGTTGCAAAGCTGATTGACTTTTCCAATAACAGACGTTTTTTCTGTTACGATTATTGCCCCTGAAATTGGGTGAAAGTCTATACCCGAATCCTCTTCCAAAGTAGAGAATTTTATAGTTTCTCCTTTATGAAGACCTGGAAAAGAGTTCAGAAGGTCTTTCAAAGCATTTGTAATAATGTCATAACCATCTACATCATATTTAACTGGTTTACTTTTTTCCGCCTCCGGCAATTCTCCTCACCCCTTTTATCCATCTTTCTCCGTCTTTTTCTTTAGCAGCATCAAACCAATGATCTGTAACATTCGGATGCTTTGACGTATCGTACTTCAATGGTTTACTCGTAGGAATCAAATTTGCACCTTTTCTATATCTATATCCTACTCCCGGAATATAAAACGGGCCTCTGCCAGTCTCTTTATCTACCATTGCAACACCCATATAAAGATACCTTCCCTGTGGCGGAGCGCCTGCAACAACCTTTCCTGTTCCTTGCAAAGCTGCGCTTCGCTCTCTTGTAAGGTTTATGAAGTTTCCGTCATTCATCGGCATAAATGGAACCATGCTATTCATTACGGCACCGTCAAGATACCACTGTGCGTCCTGAAACTGTTTTTCAAAACGATTCAGGCTTACATCAACCTTTATATCTCCCTGCACCAAAGAGAATCCCGGAAAATGGAATGTTTTACTTGCCATTCTACTTCCCTCCAATCTCAAAATGCGGTATCACTGTATACGGTCCGCCGACTGTTGTTATCAGAAACACATAATCATGCCGCTTGTTGATATAATCATAAAAGCCGCCGTCTACACGGTTTGCATAGTCTGAATCCAAAATAGGCGTTTCGGCGTATTCCCCCTGTATGAAGAAATCTCCAGAAGCAAAGGTAATGCTTGCTGGTAGATCATCATTTGGTTGATTCTCCCATTCTTTGGGCGGCAGATATGGCTTATTTCCCACCATTTTGTTACCCTCAACAAAATGGTATTTAACGTGCAAGTTCGCTGTATCTGCGCTGTCCAGACCTGTCTTTGCTACGTTTGCCGCCTTATCAATAATCAAGTCAACGCCGTGTAAAACATGAGGGTACCAATATATATTGTCGTTCTGGTCGGTGTACTTATTAAATACAGTCACAGTCTTGTCATACATTGATACCCTCTCCTTTAATGCCCTATAGGCTCAATCATCTTTTTTATGCCCTGAAGGCGATATTACAAAGCACCCACTTCATTAAATGCTTTATAGATTTTAGGCGACTGAATAGCAAACCAGTCTACCATTTCTTCATTTTTAGCCCAACAATCAGTGTCGCTTGCATTTACACCCAAACCGCTTTCGTTTAAAAATGCGTGTGTGATTTCATGGCGCATATTTATCTTTTTTAGGTTGTTCTTTGCGGTTTCACCGTCATTGAAACAATTAAGATTTGCAATTACAATCTCATGCGAGAATCCATTACAATATCCTCCACAATCTCCTATATCAACTCCCATGTCAGCGCATACTTCTTCATCATTTTTAAACTTAATGCTGTATTCAGTTCCCAAAATATTCACTCTACAATCCTGCATAGAGCAAGCAAACTCCTTTGTTATCAACCACTCCGACAAGATATTCTGTTGCAACCTGCCGCAGTAGTACGTTTTCTACTTTTTTATCCATAGCCGCCTTAGAATAAATATCAGCATTGCTTCCAGATATTCCTGTAACGTAGGAAATGCTTTCAGCCCCAGAAGAAACAGACGAAACCATTTTCCCGGTCATTGTGCCGTCCGCTCTTGCAACTGTTCCCACAGTAGCCATAGACGCTTTTTTTACTTCGTCAATCTGGTATAAGCAATCAGCAACCGCACAGACCGCTTTCTTTACCTTTGTTTGCGCTCGTTCATCATCTGGAAGCCCGTCCACAAGACGGTCAAAGGTAATCATGTCTATGCGGTCACTGGCTTTTTCCAAATACTTCTCAAGAGATTCGTCCGGCACAGTGTCGCCATAGTATTTAGTTTTGTAAAACTCTATATCCGTGTACGCCATGCCGGAACCTCCTTATGATTTTGCGGTCACTTCGTCATTTCCTGCTTTTAATGCCTTATAGGTGTTGTCACACTCAACAACCGTGATGTGCTGTCCGGTTGTCGCCGTAATATCAGACTTTCCGTCCCACGCTTTCCAAGTCTTTACACTCTGTCCGAACTTTACTGTCGGTGCGGAATCTGCCGCCACTTTGTATTTGTACATGTGTCCGGTTTCAAGACCCGGAGAAACAGTTACTTTGGTATCTCCGCTCTTCGTACCTGCGGCAGATGTTACTGTCAGCGTGCCGAGTGTTGTGTCGTCTGTCATGCTGACAACAGCGATAGCGTCAATATATTCTGCAAAAAGGGTTAATCCCATGATTGCAAACGCTTCTGATACAGCATGTTTGTAGTCTCCCTGCGTATGGAATCCAATCAGATTCGTTTCTCCGCTGACCGTATATACCAGTCCAGCCCGCACAAAATCGCTCTCGTTCGGGTCAACATAGTAAAGGACGATATTCTCTACCGGGGTAGCAATAATGCGTCCTCTCTGGATTTCTCCCTCTGAAAGAAGGAAGATAGTATTGAATCCCATGAAATCCTTGATATACTGGAATCCAAACTGATTCTGAATCGTAATGTCCGCCGCTCCGATGTACTCATATACGTCAAGGATATTCACGAATCCTACAACGCCCGTTGCTGTACGGTGCATCATTTTGAATTTGTTCTCAACAAGACCTTTCGCCATAGCAAGTGCCATCTGGAAAGTAGTCTCTGTCGCTGTCAGTGTTCCGGTATTCAGATAATCATAGAATCTGCCAGTAACCATAGTGGTAAGCTGGAACAGAAATTCATCATCAGTCATCTGTACGGCGTTTTCATAGCCGTGGTCTTTAATGCTTTCAATGGAAACAGCCTTTGCATACTTCTCAATGGTCATTTCCGCATATTCTCTTTCTTTTACAGTAAATTTGCTGTATGGGATTTCCTCGCCCTCTGCTACATTTCCATCTGCAAGACTTCCCTCTGCATATTTACTTTTCAGGATTGCTCCCGGCTGCTTCTTGATGGGGCGCATAATACCAAGAATTTCTCTCAGATGCTCCCAATTCCGCTCAAATCTGGTAACGAAGTCAATCTCTCTTGCCGTTACCTGAATGTCAGCGGTTTTAATAAGGTTAGTTTTTGCTGCCATTATTCTTCTCCTTGTCCAAATAATCCAAGATTTTCAGCAATCGCCGCTTGTCTCTCTGACGGGTCTTTGATTGCATAAATATCTTTCTTTGTCATAGTTCCGTGTCCGCCCGGTGTCCTGCCTGTTCCCGGCGTTGTAAACCGCGCCGCCTGTTGCTGCGCTTTCTGCTGCTGCTCATCAACGAACGCCGAAGCATCTTTTTCTTTAATTTGTCCAATCAGGTCAGACAAGCCTAAGATTTTACCGTCTTTCAGCTTTAAGCCGGATTCTTTGATTTCTGCCATGACAGCTTTCTTCGCCGCTTCGCTGGAAAATTTAATGGATTCCATTTCCGTTTTCAATGCGTCAGAAAAATCTCTGTCATAAATCTTCTGCTTATAGTCGTTTTCGGCTGTTTCCGCTTTCTGTTTCCATGCGGCAAGTTCCGTCTGCATGGTTTCCAAATCCACACCATCAAACTTCTTCAGCGTTTCCTCGGCTGTTTCTGCTTTCGACTTCCAGTTATCTCTTTCGGTCTCAGCCTTTCCGATTTTCTTCTCATGCTCTGCTTTTGTAACGTAATTCTCAGATACCTTTTTTGTCAGGTCTCCTTTTTTGTCTGCTGGAACTTCAATTCCCAGTTCTGATAAGATTGCTTCAATGTTCTGCATAATATCCTCCTAAACGTCTACTTATTAACCGCCCGTCAGCGGTAATGGATTTAGACAGATAAACCTCTGTCAAGGTAATGCACACGCCGGAAATTGCATCCGCTTTTCAACCTCCGGCATAAAGCCGTTTCTATTAAGGACGTGTGCTAAGAAAGGAGGTGTCAAATATAAGAAAAGAACCAGTAAGCAGTTCGGAATTTCCGAATAACTCACTGGCTCTGTGTCTGGCAACTGGCTCTAATCTATATAAGTTTTTGTCTCCACATCAAATCCCGGTTTTATATCGGCATTAAATGTATTCTTACATTTCGGGCAGAACACCGGAAGGTTTCTTGCTGTGGTATCTTTTTTTATTTTTACCCTTGTTTTACTTCCGCAAATCGGACAATATATCCATTTTGTTTCCATGTCCTGCCTCCTTTGCAATTTTAAGTATATTATATCAGGCTTGTAAAGATTTTTTGTACCCATATTTTAAGGGCGATAGTAAAACCACCGCCCACATAATTACATCATGTCTCTTAATTTGTCGATATACCGTTTCATGGTATCTCTTTCTTCTCGGCAATCTACATCGCGGCTCATGCCCTCCAGTTCTTCCGTCAAAGCGTCCATGTGTTCTTCCAAAGCTGCAAGCATTTTCTGTTTGCAATCCATGTCTTTCCCAGCTCTGTAAGAGTTTTTCTTATCCATGTACTCGTTATATGTATCCATATCTCGGCCACGGCTGTAATGTCCCCTTACATAGTGTTTACCACGAGTGCCACGATAGGAATTATCATTGTCATAGTTTGGCATCATTCCATCGCGGGAGTACCTCCCCATGCTGTCACGCTTTCTGGCTTCGGAATACCCACCGTCCATTTCTGCAAGAACAGCGTCGTAATATTCCTCTTTGCACTTCCAATATTCAACATTTTCCATATCTTTCAGCATATCAATAAGCTTATATGCAGTTTCAAGGTTTGAAGTATTCAGACCCTTTTCTGCAATTCTATCAAGCTCCTCTTTGATATTTTGCATTAATTTATAACTCATAGCCTGTCCTCCTTAACCTATTCTGCTCACAACGAGATTTGCGTCACTTACTGTAATAGCCACCGTACCTATATTTTTTACCGTCAGTGTTGCACAACACGGACGACACACTCTCACTTCTACCGTTACAGCGCCGTTCACAAAATCCCCTGCTGCCGCAATCGTATTGATGATTTTTGCGCCCGGGATTCCCTCTCCGTCCTGTTCGATTTCAAAATCAGCTTCGCCCGGAGCTGTTGCCGAGAAGTTTGCGTTAAATCCCACACGGTAAAGACCCGGAAGTAATACCACTCTACCGCTTGTTGCTTCATGTCTGATGTTCGGGCAATTATTAGACCATATTCTGTTAAGCAGGAATAACACATTATCCCCTGCATTTACGGTCTGTGTACCCGGTGTTACCATATCTGCCATAATTCTATCCCCTTTCATAATCGCAAAAGGGCAGACTGTCAGCCCACCCTCTCACACTAGTAATAACGGCCCTTGCCGAACAACCCGTTTTAACCGTCTGTAATTCCAATCGGTTTACCGGGAAGAAACCTCAATATGAAGTTTTTAGCAAGCACAATTTCCGCAACCATTACCATATCCATAAGCTGCCTGATAAGGGCTGCAAGTGATATAAGCTGGCACCGGTGTCGGACGTAATGTGTTAATAATATTGTTCGTCTGGCTCACATTAGCAAGCTGTAACTGTGCGGACTGTAGTTCTGTCTGCAATGACTGAATCTTGTCCTGTGTAATCGTGTCAATAATACGCTGTGTTCCGGCGTTCTGACTATCAATTACATCACGGAATCCGTTGCAAAGAGCCTGCTGCAATGTGTTTGTCTGCATTGCCATGTTGTAGTTTACACCGTCAACCGCTCTCTGGGTCTGGCAGCAACAATCCTGAAGCTGATAACCCAGGTTAGAGATATTGGAATTTACTCCCGCAAATCCATTACAAAGCTGTGTAGAAATGT
>OFOU01001282.1_pt1 | contig 15892 bp, 9 predicted proteins | sample 1542061 | NCBI WGS metagenome assembly OFOU01 (sample SAMN04209239, study PRJEB22552) | human gut metagenome | biome: gut; material: feces | host: Homo sapiens | place: USA: Oklahoma
GGGCGGTTGACGGGGCCAGGTCCCCGACTGCTGAATGCTGTTCGCCTTGGACGTTGGAAATAAATCGCACCGTGAGATTTATTTTGTCGAAACCTGCCTCAAACTGAGGTACATTTTTTGTCGCTTTTTGCGTCTACATTTGAGACGCATTTCCTACGCCCTTAAACCTATGATTATGATAAGTTTCACAACGTCAAGGAAAAATGAAAAGAGGCTTGACAATCAAAAAAGTTTGGTTTATATTCACTTAGGAAGCTAAGAAAGGAGCGGCTTATGATTTCACTAACAAAGAGCACTGCAAGATATATTGGCAAGCTGTCTAACAAGCTGCGCAGGAAATTAGATATGCTTTCTTCACGAAAAGAGTTTAGCGGCTCTCAGGGAAGAACGCTCCACTTTTTACTTGCACAGACAGAAGATGTATTTCAAAAGGATATTGAAGAAGAATATAGCATACGCCCGTCTACTGCCACAGAATTATTAAAGCAAATGGAAAAAAACGGGCTTATTGTCCGTGAACCAGTTGCCTATGATAATCGGTTAAAGAAAATCGTTGTGACTGATAAAGCGTTGCTATATAAGCAACAGGTCATAGAGGACTTGACCGCATTGGAGGAAACGCTTGTAAAGGGCATTTCCGAAGCGGATTTACAGGTCTTTTTCAAGGTAATTGAGAAAATGATGGATAACTTGTCTGAATGAAAATTTTAGATGTGTTATCCAAAATTTTCAAGCAAATACTTAGGAAACTAACTTATAAAATGAAAGAGAGGTACGAAACATGAATGAAAAAAATGATTTTTCGACAGGGAAATTGTTTCCTATGATTTTGAGGTATTCTATTCCAGCGGCGATTTCACTTCTGATTACGGCAATTTATAACATTGTTGACCGTATTTTTGTAGGAAACTTTAACGGTACTTCCGCATTGGCCGGACTATCAATCTGCTTCCCTCTTTCCTACATGATGATGGCTTTTGGGCTTACTTGTAGTGCGGGCGGATCTTCGCTGTTTAGCCTGTTTGCAGGAAAAGAAGATCAGAAAAATATGAACCGTTCCTTTGGGAACGCATTGATATTGGCCTTTTTTTCCGAAATTTTGCTATCTGTACTTTTGCTTATCTTTGCAAATCCTATTCTCAAGGTATTTGGAGTGACCGAAACAGCATACGAATATGCGTTTGAATATTACAGAATTGTTGCATTGGGGTGCTTATTTCAAGGACTTACGCAGGTTTTCTGTGACTTTGTGCGTGTTTCTGGAAAGCCTGTTTTGGGTATGTGTGTAACAGGGGTTGGCGCTGTAACAAATATTATTCTTGACGCTGTATTTGTTGCTGTTTTGGACTTAGGTGTTACAGGCGCAGCTTGGGCTACTGTAATAGGGCAAATTCTTTCCGCACTGTTTGGCACATATCTTGTCTTGAAGGGCTATACGAAAGACCGTAAATACATTGTAATAGGAGGTGATATAAAAAAGAAAGGATTTTAAGCTCATGACTCATATTCCAGATCCTAATATGGTCTTTCCAAACGAATATAAAACCTCTTGCTTTATCAAGAATGTCATCACAGCCCCCAATATTTTGGTTGGAGATTATAGTTATTACGATGATGCGATAGACCCAACAGGTTTTGAAAAGAACAATGTGCTTTTCAACTACCCGGAGTTTGGTGACAAACTAATCATCGGTAAGTTCTGTCAAATCGCTTCTGGTACTAAATTTATTATGGGAGCAGCTAATCACCGAATCAGTAGTGCAACAACCTATCCATTTAATGTATTCGGTGGTGCATGGAGTGAAAGCACGCCACCGCACATGGAACAGCTTCCTCACAAGGGCGATACAATTATCGGAAACGATGTCTGGATCGGACGAGAGAGCATCATTATGCCTGGTGTGAAGATCGGTGACGGAGCAATCATTGCTGCTTATTCCGTTGTGGTCAAGAATGTTTCTCCCTACACGGTTTACGGTGGTAATCCTGCAAAGTTTATGAAAGACCGTTTTGATGCCGAACTGAAAGACCTTCTTCTCCGTTTTCGATGGTGGGACTTAGCCCCTGAACAGTTGGTAGATATTCTTCCGTTGTTGTGCGATCCCGATCTGATAAAATTAAAGCAATCATTGGCAAAGAAACTTGCATAAGCATTGACAGCTTTCAGTTTACCGGGAAGACAGCAACCCCAGCCGGGGCCGTCAATGGTCAGGAGAACGGCGCACAAGTGCGCCGCGGACCGTCAAAAAACCTTTCCAGAAGGAGAACCTCGCAGAGTTCCTGCGGCCGCAGTCGCAGGAATAAAATGAAAATCCGTCATTTCCGGGGATATGCGCTTCGGAAATGACACCTCTCAAAAAAGTGGCCGAGGTCACTTTTTTGAGTCGCTGCACGTCGGAGCAAAGTTCGCTTTGCTCCGACGTCTTTTTACCCTTACGGAGCAAAAAGACATCATCTGCCCGCTCTCTTGCTCCTTCCTTCCAAATCGAACCCGCTTTCGTTGGGCTTCGATTTGGTTTTGGGTACAAAACTGAGGGTCAGTATCGCTCCTATTGCAATGCGCTAAAAAACAGTCGCCTGAGCGGGCGGCTGTTTTTCCTGAATGGCGTGGCAAGATCCCGGCTTCCATATGTGCCGCTCCTTTGTTCGATCGATTGATCCGGTTTTTGATTGGACTGCGCTCCAAACTGAAGTGGGCAGCAAGATCAAGCACCTCAATCTTTTTAAAATAGAATATGTGATAATATAGGGTGGACATTCGATTCCCTTTGTGCTAAAATGACCAATATAAATATATGGTCACAAAAGACATATACGCCAACGGAACGATCCTACTTTTTGAACTCGGATCCTCCTCTTGAGCAGGAGCACCTCTGATTTCGTCTGTGCATCCGGCTGATGATCAGGATATTCTTTTGGAGCCTGAACCACAAGCAGAGCATAATAACTATATTTAAATTTAGGTCACATGACGTGGCTGTTTATTTTGATTTTTATATGACCATTTTTATATTTTAGTCATTCTAAAAAAGACAGGGCAGAATCAAATGATATGATTCAAAACGGCTCAATTTTCTGGGGTTATTTGCGGTTTTCTAAATACTTACGTCTTCAAAAGCTATGTAAAAAGCGTATCTGATGATCAAATACTCAGAGCACTGATTTGCGGGCTCTGTTTATATATATAAATTGAAATGAGGGAGTGGTTGAACGGGAACAAGCCAGAAAAATGGGGGCGGCTTTCAGCGGTCATACGAACAGTATGCTGGCGGTGACTGTTATGGCTGTTCATACAGGAAACCAGTGGATCGAACATGAGTACATGATCCATTCAACGGGGCCGTTGATACCGGTGTGCGCTGCAAGACGGCGATCTACAAAATGACTCAGAATATGTTCTGGTTATTTTTCGCAGACGTCTGATTGACACGCGCCATAATGACCATATATAGAAAATGGTCGCATTTGACTATCATTTAAAGGAGAAGAAACTATGTGGAAAAAAAGGATCGCTACATTTCTGGTGGTATGCTTACTGTGGGGGGCGGTTCCAGCTCACGCAGCTCCCGCACAAAACGGTGAAGTTTTTCATGACACACTGACCTCTGAAGAGGCGGCGCCTTTGATTGTGGAGTCAGAGCGCGATCAGGAAGAAGCTTTTGAGGACTCCAGCCTTGGAACTGACTTCACTTTACCATCGGATCCCTCGTTTGAGGAAGGGCCGGAGGAGGTTGGAACCTCCATAGAAGAAACGGATTCTTTCGGGGACCTGGAACTGGGAGAGGAAATCGTTCTGCCGACAGTGCGGCAGGCAACGAGCGGCAGAGAGCAAATCCAAATCAATACAAAAGAAGAATTCATTGCTCTGTTGCATCGCAAGCTGCCCTTTCGGGTCGCCAACGAGAGCCGGTACGGCGTACTTTCGGCAGACATTTTTCTGAATGAAGATATTACGTTATCGTCTGATGAAATCAACGAACAATTTCCGGAGAATACAGAATATACAAGATATGAACATTCTTTCAGCCTTGAGGACTGTAATTTTTACGGAAATGGACATACCGTCACCATTACCCAGGGGCAGCGCAGGATATATCCACTCTTTGGCGAACTATGGGTGCGGAAATCTGGATTTGTCAGTGAAATCAGCAACCTCTCTTTGGTATATGATGGGGATGTATATGGAGCCGGTTTCGCACTTGGAATATCTCAGTGTGAGCCAAACGAAACAAATTATTCCATTCATGATATTCAGATCACCGTGCAGGGAAACATTCTTCCCGTTACCGATGCATATTGGACACAAAACGGTACATTGGATAATACGATAACAATGGCAGCCGGATTTGCACACCGGATGGATGGTGCAGGTGTAAAGAATATCGATCTCCATGTGCAGGGGGATATTGGTACTCTGGACCCAGAGAAACAGGAACATTCAAAAACAGATCTGATCCACAGTTTCTCGTCTGGCTTTATATATGACAGAACATTACAAAGCACCGACAGCAATAAAAACAGCACACAGGATATTCAGAATGTTTCCATTCTGATCGATGGGATCCATCATCGCGGTTGCTCACCACTTCCGCGCGGAAGCGGTTGGTCTTGGCTATACCATGCAGGATAAACGGTATCTTGATGTCGATTTGACGGTGAACGGAGACATCAAAGCAATCGCATATGGTGATTCGCTGTTTGATAAACCCTATGGATATAGTTTTAATCCGCTGATCGCCAGTGCCGCCGGACATGACCTGCATCATCTGGAGCGCGCAAAGCTCACTGTGAGAGGTAATATTATTGCAGAAAACCGTGGAAATGTGGGCATGGAAACGCACGCCATGGGGCTTGGAGATTGGGATTATATAAATGGTATCCCTGCGGGGAAGCTGGAGACAAACCCGCTGACCATCAAAGATGTTCAATTAACTGTTGGAGGCGACATCCTGGCCAAATCTACTGCACCCGCATATGAAAATGGGGTCAAAACGGTTGATACCTTGGCCTGCGCAGGCTTCTTCAACCACATGAACAGTGGACTGCGCAATCACGATACTTTTACAGGAAACCACATACAGGTAAAGGGAGATGTGATTGCAGACGGACAAACAAAGCGTTCGATCGCCACTCTGTGGGGCTATTTTATTGGAAATGAAAATCAGTTTTCAGCACACGCCTTGAAAGCCCATAATGAAACAGGCCCGGTAGTGGCGGCCCCCTTCTACCATTTTGTAGACGGAACAAAGAATGCCGTTTCTTTGTCGGAAGGGGTATCTGCAAACGGGACAGGCGGAACCGCTGCGGGATTCGCAACCAAAGTAACACAGTTTGATGGTGCAGTAAATACCATCGATGTGAAAGCGATCAGGGCAAGCGGAGTGGAAGACCTCAGCGGGTTTGCTGTCTCTACTCAGACCCACAAAAACCAGCCGGCACTCCGGATCAATGTCAAGAACACCGATCTTGTGCTGGATGAGATCACTCTGGATGGTGCGCAGAAAGCAACCGGCATTGGCGGTTTTTTGAGCAGCAACTCCGGACAAGTTGAAAACTGTTCGGTGACGTGCCGTACAATATCATCAACCGCTTCTGATAACCAGTATGTCGGCGGATTTGTGAGTTATAACAACAAGGGAACGATTTTAGACTGTCAGGCATACTTAGAAGAAATTTCAGTTGCAGGTTTTGGACATATTGGTGGTTTTGCAGGATATAACACCGGAGAAATAGAACGATCCTTTTCAAATGTGGATACGATTTCTGTTCACGGGGATCCACAGAACGTGACAAAGGGCAACCAGAGCGTTGGAGGTTTTCTGGGATATGGATATGGAGGAAGCATACGCAACGCTTCAGCATTTATTCGTGACTCGATTACAGTAGACAACGGGAACTATGTCAATATGGGCGGCTTCGCTGGAACCGTTTTTGATGAAGTCCACCGAAATAACGCCGCTCAAATCGGGGAAGACATTCATGCAGTCAACAGTGCCGGCGTAGTAAATATTGGCGGGTATACCGGGCAGCTGCGGGCGTTTAAGGGAAATGTATTGGCCGAAAGATCCACCGCATTGGTTTTTGGCAATTTAGAAGGCACATCCAGTGCATCGAATAACCTCAATTTGATTGGCGGTTTTTCCGGTGTTTTGCAGGGGCGGAATGGGGATCCGACTACGGCAGTCATCAGGGACTCCGCTGCATTTACTGGGGATGAACTGAAAATGACCTCCCCCACTCCCAATGGTGAAGCTGCGGCGCTCGGAGCCCTTCATAACGGAACCTTGAGCGGATTTACTGTGATCGGGATCCCAGCCAAAGATGGTTCTGCAAAACAAGCAGTTCAGGCGCGGTATGTAGGCGGTTTTGGTCAGCCAGCGGAGTTCCGGGATAACTATTTTGTAAAAGTCAAGGGGACAAACCGCATCGCCGTTCCGGTTACCTACTCGCAAGACGCAGGATTTCAACAGGGCGTCGAAACGGGGAAAGTTGAGATCGCATTTCAGGAACGCCAGATGGATTGCTGGGGAAAGGATGCCGCAAAGGAAAAGGCGCCCATCCCTTATTTGAACTTTGACTATGTGATACAGAAGGCAGATAACATCGTACTGCAGGCGATTGCGAATGGCTCGGAGAAAATTTCGACGGGCACGTTTGCAACTGCTTCACTGCCTGAATTCAATATGCGTCATCTGGCACTTTGGAGTGGTTCCGATGGGATGTCTGGTCCCATTTACGATATTCTTGGGATTTCGGATGCGGCGGAACAGACTGCTACGGTGACATTCCGGGTGGTGAATGGTACTTGGGCAGACGAAACAACTGCGGATAAGCAAGTGACGGTCCCCCTCAGCAGTGGCAAGGGAACTCTGCCTGTGAATCGTATTCCCACCGGCATGAAAGCCGACGCCGGATTTATGGGCGGGGATTGGGAAGCCCTTCCTGATCCTGCGCCCGGTGCGGTGACCGGCGACATCGTCTACACGTATACCTTCCAACGTGATCTTCCCGCTGTGATCGAAGTGACGCCGAAAGACCCGGACCAGCCCTTTCACCCCGAAAATCAGGATGATGGGAACAACAGCCAGAAGACCCCGCAGGGGTTCGTGCGCGTCATCTTTGAGTCCGGTGAACACGGAACCTTCGGGACCTATGCCGGCGGCCAGGACAAAGTGAAGGTGGCCTACGATGTGAAGGCCGGCCAGACCTGGGAAAAAGTAGCCGTTCCTGCGGTGACGGCGAAGCCTGGTTATACCGCCAAGAGCGGCATAGAGCGGTGGAATCCTCAGCTGCCGGGAGCGGCAGAAACCGTGACAGGCGGCACCTATACCGCGCAGTATACAAAAAACACCGGCGGCAAAGTCCTGTGGTATCAGGAAATCTATCTGCAAAACCCGGACGGCACCTTTAGCAGCTGGAGATATGGACATGGCGGCTTTGCCCAACCAAATACTACGGTTCGGATCAACTTGACGGCGTTTGATGGTCAAAAAACCGCCTGGGGAGATACTTTAGGTGTAGAATTTGTATTTGACGCAGATCACGTGCAGAATAGATTGTCTGATATGGCCGAAAATGCCGGAAAGCAGACGCCGCTCCGCGCCTACTATAAACGGGCTCCGCATACAGTAACATACCAGTATGAGGGGACCGTCCCGGATGGGGCTCCAACTGTACCAGCAAAGGTGGACTCCTGGTATGGAGCCAATGTCCCGATTGCAGAGGTCCCCACACTGGCAGGTTATGTGTTCTCCGGCTGGACAACGGACACCGCGGGTGCAGTGGTCAACAAGGGCATCCTGACTATGCCCAATGCCGATGTTGTGCTGAAGGGTACTTGGACAAAGGGCGCCCCAAAAGTATTTTTCCCAACAATGGGAATCATGATCGAGGGAAATCGGATCGACGTGCCCGCAGAAGGTCCTGACGGTTCCAACGCGAACCTTTCGGAGATGTTCCGCCCAATTACCGCCACGCTGGGAACAGTCGAACGCTCTTTTACCTCCAATACAGTGGGTGCTGCGGGTTTTCCCCTTACTCTGCGCTTTGCGGATCCCCCAGCTTCCCAGTTCTCTGAGGGAGATTATCCCCTTACAGTAGGTAATCTGCCGGAGGGCTACACCTATGAGCTTTTGGTCAATGGTAAAGTTGTTCAAAGCCCGATCCGTGTAGACAAAAACCTGTCCAACATTATGTTGAACATCCGAAAAACCTACACGCTGACTTATGATACGAATGGCGGAAATGCGGACGGCCCCGCCGCCCAATCCGGGCTGCTTCCGGACACCTATCCGTTAAGCGCCACCAAACCGACCCATGCTTCAGTCGATGGAAAAGCTGTTGTATGGATCGGCTGGACTGCGGAACAGGATCCTGCCATTTACGAAAGAGAGACAGCCTCTTTTGATCCCTCGCATTTGCTGACTGCGGTTACCATCTCCAACCAGGACGAGACGGTATATGCGCTGTGGGGCTATGATGAAAACGGCAATGGGACAGCAGACGTGCTGGAAGAGACCGCAACGATCACGTTCCGAATCATGAACGGTACTTGGGCAGACGGCTCTACGGCAGATAAGCAAACACTCATCCTTCTGCACGAGGGTAAGGGTACGCTGGATGCCGCCAGCATTCCCACCGGTATGAAAGCCAACAGCGGCTATACCGGCGGCACCTGGGACCGGCAGCCCGATACCACTGCGGATGCCGTGACCGGCAGCTTGCTTTATACCTACTCGTTCCGCAGAGACGGCGGCCATGGAGGAAATGGCGGCCACGGTGGGAGCACACGTTATACCCTCACCTATGTGTCCAATGGCGGCACAGAATATAAAGCCGAGCGGTATGATTCCGGTACTACGGTGAAGCTCAATAAAACGCCCGTGCGCGAAGGCTATCTCTTTACCGGCTGGTACGCAGACAGGAAACTCACTGATGAGATCAGTCGCATTAAGATGACCGGGAATAAAACCGTGTATGCGGGCTGGGAAAAGAATGCCCCAGCACTCCACATCCCGGATATGCTCAATGGGGATGACCATTTTGCCTATGTGTCCGGGTATCCGGATGGTACCGTCCGTCCAAACGCTGAGATCACGCGGGCAGAAGTCGCCATGATCTTCTATCGGCTGCTGGACGAAGACGTACGCGCGGCAAATGAAAGCAACCACAGCACTTTCTCTGATGTGACCGATGGTATGTGGTTTCATACCGCAGTTTCAACCATTGCCAGACTGGGCATCGTAAAAGGACGCTCCGCCGGGATCTTTGACCCCAATGCCCCCATCACCCGCGGCGAATTTGCAACGGTCTGTGCCCGTTTTGACCATTCCAAGGCAGAACACGCTGAAAGCTTCTCTGATATTCATGGACATTGGGCGGAGACATTCATTGCGCACGCCGCCGCACTGGGCTGGGTCAATGGCTATCTGGACGGCACGTTCCGCCCCAACGCCACGATCACCCGTGCAGAAGCGATGGCAATGATCAACCGTGTTCTGGGCCGGCTGCCGGAGAGCGAAAAGGACCTGCTCCCCGGTATGAAGACCTGGCCGGACAATTCGAACTCCAACACATGGTATTATCTGACTGTTCAGGAGGCCACCAATGGTCATATATTTGAGCGGAAAGCAGATGGGATCCATGAGCGTTGGATCAACTTGAAGGAATCGCAGCGTCTGCATGGATAAGAGGCCAGCGAAACGAGTTCCCGGCATATGCTGGGATGATCCCTGCTGCATTGGAACGCAAGATCCACAAGTTGAGGACTGCTGAAAGGGAGCTGCTCTGAAACGCAATCAAACAGCTCCGTGCCATGACCGGCATGGAGCTGTTTGATTTTACAGTATGACAGTATAGAGCGGCTTAATGTTCCGTTACATAGCGGTGCATGGTGGCAAGCAGAATATCCAGAACAGCATCATTCTTTTCCTCAAACAGATAGGGCGCGTATTGTGTCATTCCGTAAGAGAGATAAATCATAGCGGACAGGTTGCTGAGCACCTTGGGGTCACAGATGGCGGGGTCTTTCCCCAACAGTTTAACCACCCGAATATAATGCGCTTCTTCAAAATTCCGGAATTGCTGCCACTGCGCCTCACTTACTTTGGAGTAAATATAGAACATATCCATATAATTCGTTGTGCTTGCCTCTATAAAAAGGTCTTTATAGAGCCGGCTAAGTTCATCAGTGGATGCTCCGTTCCCGCGGGCGGCCTCTAAACGTTCAAGGTTCCGTGTCATCTGCCAGCTGATCGCCTGTAAAAAGAATTCTTCTTTTGATTCAAACAGCCGGTAGAAATACCCCTTGGAAGAACCAATTAAAGTGACAAGCTCATCTACTGTGACATTTTTGTAGCCACGTTCGACAATCATTTGCAATCCTTTTTTGAATAATGTATTCCGTTGCGTATCTTTTTCAATATCTGAAAATATTTTTGGCATATCGATTCCTCCACACTGGTGTATCTTTTATTATAATGGATTCATTTTAGATTGTGAACTATTTTCTTTTTCTAAAATGGACAAAATCACCATTTTTATTGAAGTGCTTTTTTAGAATCAGCAGGAAGCAAAATCCGTTTTGTTTATGACTTTTATTTTATTTTGGTCATTTACATCTGGACATTTTATTTGCCTTGTACTATAATAGAAGATACTAAGCAACGAAAATCATGTGTCAAAACTGTCCTAACTTATATTTTTACCAATAATATGACCAAAATCAAATTTTAGTTTCATTAGAAAGGATTTCAGTCGTATGAATAAGAAAGAACTTATCCTCGTATTGGCACACCGCATGAATATGACGCAGGCAGAGGCAAAGCAGCTGACGAACACATTGTTTGATATATTGATGGAAGAAATCAGTTCTGGAGTATCCGTCAAAATATCGGGATTCGGAAGTTTTTATCTCAGACCAAAACTGCGCGGTTCGCTCCGGAGAAGGATCGTATTCCGCCCTGGAAAAACATTGAAAACCCGTATGGAGAAAAGGGATTTGGAACCGAGAGACTTTGCGCCCCGTTTTTATGACTAAATAGCAAATTTAGTTATTTTATGTGAGCTCACGGTTCGCAATGCACCATAATGACCCTACATATTTTTTAATCATATAAGGTTCTGCGCAACAAAATTGAAATCAGGAATCTGGTTGCTCCAAAGGGCTGGAGACGAATGAAAATGACACATATCGCGCGGTAATACCTGTTTCACCTTAGGAAGACCATACAGCTCGCGCTTGGGAAGAACGGAAACTTGAACGAATACCACAGCTCGACAAACCTGTTTTTTCTCCTGGAAGTTCGTTGAGAGATACAGTCGATCAACTTTGCACTTGTTCTGTGGTGATATTCATGGACGCTGAAACCTATTCGGATCCCAGTGCGGAATACTGTAAAATCTGCAAAGCACGGCGTACAACCAGACGATACAGGTAGAGAAACATTGATATGAACCAGAAAAGAGATGTCGATCCAGTGTGGATAATAATCGTAATGTAAGACGGCTGTTTGAGGTTTCGCCCCAAAAAAATCTAAGCAGCCGCATCCGGATTCAAGAAGCGTTGTTAAAAAATGTAGATACGCCAATCGCATACACCGCAGTATATGGATATTCGATCCATTGGGAAGGTCGTGCATGGATGATCCGCAATTATGCGATCGCCTGTCTTCCACCGCTTGCTATGTTTATTGTGGCCCCCATAGATTCCCACAGCATGGAGACGCCAATAAAACTATATTCAAAAAAGAATATCGAAGGGATCAAGCGGGACAGTGATTTCAGTTGGACAGTATACCTTCTGGACGAAGATGCGCCAATCAGCCTGGTCATCCCTTCCTATGTCCCAGATATTGCGGAATGTCATGGTCAGTATCCCATCGATCAAGTCGAGGAAGCCGAGACATTTGCCCAGATGATGGAATATTTTCCTCAAAAAGAACAATAAATAATATTTTGAATGATCGTTTGAGCCAACAGTTTGTTGAAAAATAGGACCACAGAAAAGAAAGGAGCTTTACTATGAGTGACAAAGGATTTACCAACCAGGTGATGGGAAAGGCAAAAAAGCTTGTAGGAGAAATGACCGGGGACAAGCATCTGGAAACGGAGGGCGTGCTTGATCAGGTTGTTGGGAAATCTAAGGAAGTCGTTTCCACCGCAAGGGATGTCTTGGAAGAAGTGGCCGAAAAGGTGCAGAACAACATGGACAAGCAGTGATTTTTTGGCCGTAGAGAGGGGTACAGGTCCAAATCCCTTATGAGAATGAAGACCGTCCGCCGGATGCGGGTCTCCACCACATCCGGCGGGCGGTCTCTTTCATCACCATATCAGCAGACAGCATGATGACAGCTGCCTTCCAATCGATCACGAGGAAATCCAGATAAAACCGATTGGGAGAAATCACGAACGCTCCAAAACAAAACAGGAACAGCCCCGCGCCACAACAAAGTGGTTTGAGGCTGTTCCTGTTTTTGATGCCATAATTCAAGTCCGGGTTCTTCAACGCCAAAGGCAAACCGCTCTTACATCAAAGCCAGCAGAGCGTCTCCGGCAGGACATGAAAAGCCTTCCTGCCAATGTGCGCGCGACTCATGTCGCAACGCGCTGGCAGAACCGGGTCAGGATCATGGCCGCCTGCGCCCGTGTCGCGCTGCCCTTCGGAGTCAGCGTGGCAGCACTGGTGCCGGTGACCAGACCCTCGGCGTTGGCCCAGCGGATGGCTTCCACAGCCCAGGAGCCGGCCTGTGCGGCATCAGTATATTTTCTCCGTGGTGTCATAGCCCTTGTACTGGGCATAGCGGTACAGAATAGCGGCAAGCTGCTCCCGGGTAATGGTATCATTGGGCCCGAACAGTTCATCGCTGTATCCCGCCACAATGCCGTTCATCCGCGCCCAGTAGACTGCCGCCGCGTAGTAAGCGTCAGCGTCCACATCCTTGAAGGGGTAGCCCAAGATCTCGTTCTCAAGGTTCGGGGCGCCCTCAAGCTGATATAGGATCGTAACGATCATACCACGTGTGGTGGTCATGTCAGGGCTGAAGGTACTGGCGCTGGTACCAGCCATAAGGCCGTGCTCGTTGACATACCGCACCGCGTCCAGATACCAGGCGTCCACCGGCACATCCACAAAGGGATTGACCCACTGTGAAAACTGTTTGAAGCTGACCTCCACATATACGGCGCTGGCAGGCATCTGGAAGGTGAAGGAATTTTCTCCACTCTGCTTCACAGGGATCTCCCGGCCGTTTCTGGTGGTGACGGTCACATCTGCCACCTGATAACCCTCATCAGGCTTTGCCGAGATGGCAACGGTATCTCCCTTTTCCGCTCTGGCTGGTTTCACAGCGACAGAGCCGTGCTCTGTATCCCGCACAGCCACAACGTAGCTGCCGGCGTCCTCATCACTGCTCCGGCGCTCCCATCCCAGCACGAAGGGTGACAGGCAATCTGTGGTAAAGCGGATCCCGTCCTCCTCCAATGTGATGTCCATGGTCTCCAAGCTTCCCACGGTCTTACCGGTACTCAATGGATCCGTAATCATGTGCAGAAGTGTGAAGTCATAACGGTACCGGTTTGTGCCTTCTGGATAGGGCAGCTTGACCGTGACTCCCGCCGCCGGGAAGTTATCAGCCGTGGCCTCATTCCAGGTCTTCCCGCCATCCAGGCTGAATAGCAGCTCCACATCATAGACCTGTGTATTGTTTTGAGGAACGTTCAGCTTGGTAACTTCAGTCTTCAGGGCGGCTTCCAGCCCCGCAGCATCTGTATACTTGTCTTGAATGCTGTCAGGATACTCCTTAAAAGCTTCTTCAACGCTTTGAGTCTTCAGCTTGAACTGAGTCTCGCTGTTCTCCTGAATCACAATGTCCGATGTGACTGGAGCGGTTTCCGCATAGTTTTTATGGGTCGCCTTGATCCAAACCGTATGTACGCCGACCGAAGTGAATGTCGGCTCAATCTCACTCCAGGTCTTGCCGCCATCTGTGGAGTAGTGCAGGATAGAGCCTTCCTGTTCCGCCGTTACGCTGGTCAAACCATGCGGCTGATTGTCAAAGAGCACTTTCGCCCCAACCGCCGTCACACTGTTTCCGCTCGTTGCCTGCTTGATCTGGACAGTGGCAACGCTGCTCCAGTAGTCCTTGCTGCCGCCGTCAGCCAAATGACGGGTCACCTTACACCAGTAATAATAGGTACCCGCATCAGCGCCAGACAAAATACTCAGTGTGCTTGCGGTTTCTTCAGGAAGCAGAGATGTGTTTCCACCATCCACATCGCAGGCGTACCATTGATAGTCCAGTTCACCCCACACCGGCTCGGCAGCAGTCAAGTTGATCACTGCGTTATCCCCGGCGTAGTAGACCTCTGTACCGTAGGGACTCTTCGTCGCGTCACCCTCATCCGGCCACTGGAGCGCCGGATCGCCGTTGTTCCGGACCGTGAGGACATAGGTTTTCATCGCTCCGCTATCTGCCGTTACCTCCACAATGATGGTATTCACTTCGCCGGGCTTCAGCTCCACGGTGGTACTCAAGGCATTGCTGCCCTCCGACATCGCTCCGTTATTGGAGCACACCGCAGCCTTGGACAGACTGGATTTTGTTACTGCGGTGACCGCGGTCACCGTAAGGTCATCGGTGGAGACTTCCGCCTCATACCGGTCAGCTTCTTCATTCCACTGGAAGCTCTCCAGCGTTACACCAGGGATATTGCTGAACGTCAGGCTGGACAAGTCTGCGTTATCCGCACCCAGAATCAGATTGGAGTATGTGACCTGTACCGAAGCGCCCTGCACGCCGTCGAACTGGAATGTGACAGTGGTTTTTTCCTCGCCGTCCAGCGTCAGCAGGCCATGATCGCCTTCCGCTCCGGTGTAGCTCTGCTGCTGACCCAGCACCTTTCCCTCCGCATCCAGCAAAGTGACGATGAGGTTTCCAGTCTGGGTCTGTGCATAATGGGTGTTCTGTACGGCAACCGAAATGGTGGTATTTGTTCCATCGCTGGACAGAGTACTGGTAATAACCGCGTCCTTTCCGGTGCGCGCCGCCAGATTCTCGATGGTAACGCTGCCATAGTTGTTGCTGGTCACCGGTTCGGGGACGGGCGTCTTCTCAGCGGGTTCGCTCTCCTTCGGCTGCAGGATCTCCGCTTTCACATAGAGGGGCAGCCCGTTGGCCGGCAGTTCGGTCATCTTCTCATCTTCCGGAGAATTTTTATTGACCTCATCCAAATAATTCTGTGTCTTAAAGGTCACTTGTGCGCTGTATCCGCCGTTGTCGATCATGCTGAGACTGCTGTTATCGGTGATCTCAACAGATTCCATCCCCGGCATTTTCTTTTCACAGGTAGCGTCTGTGTAGAAGTTCAGACGTACTGTACGGTCAGAATCCTTCAGCGCAGCGGCAGAGCCATTGTTCAGCTTGATTTGGATCACACGCTGGCCGTCTTCTTCTTTGACGATCTCTGCGTTGGTGACCGCAACGTCCGGACGGTCCAGATAGATCGTTCCGGTTGCCCGGGTCAGATCCCCGCCGCCAAAGAATCCGCCGGTCTGTGTCTTGGCTGTGCCGGATGCTCCGGTTTCATTGTCAAAAGTCGCTTCCACTGTATATACGGGATCGATGACCCTGTCCTCCGGCACCTGATAATCGCCATAGATCTGAATGGTATCGCCGGGAAGCAGGTTCAATCCCTCATACGTGGTCTCTGTACCGCCCACATCGATCGTCAGCTTGTTGACGGCATGAATGCCCCTGTTTTCAATGGTGAAAAGGATCTGGGTCTTACTGCCCAGTTTCACAGTTGAATAGTCAGCCAGCACTGCGGGGACCTGAATTTGATCCGCATAGACTTCCGTGGCAGTGTACATGGCGCTGGTCTGCTTGGGTACTGT
>OFOU01001283.1_pt1 | contig 15888 bp, 10 predicted proteins | sample 1542061 | NCBI WGS metagenome assembly OFOU01 (sample SAMN04209239, study PRJEB22552) | human gut metagenome | biome: gut; material: feces | host: Homo sapiens | place: USA: Oklahoma
CTGGCAGCTACCGTGTCGCCGTCATGCTGGTCGGGTGCAAACTTGCAGCTGGTACCCATCGTAGTGATAAAGGATGCAGCAGCCAGGGCTGCCACAAAGTATAATATTTTCTTCATTGTTATTTCCTTTCTTTTCTTTAAAGAATCCTGTTTTGTTCGCAAAATGCGTTATCGGCTGCAAAAGTACAAAAAATAACTCGAAAAGCCATACCTTTTTTATCTTTTTCCTTTTAATACTTCGGATGGAGAGACGCGTGCTGGAGCTGGGCGGAAGGAGTTGTGGGGATGGCATGGAAGGAGCGGTATGGAAGGAATGGATAGAATTCGGTGCAAAGATACGAATTTTCTCTGATACTGCAAAAATTGGGGGTGTGATAAGGAAATGTTTGAACTATGCTTTCAGATTGAAAGTAGTTAAACTTCCTTACTCATAGTTTTGCGGGTGACAACTCATAGTTTTACGGGTAACAACTCATAGCTTTGTTCTCTTAAAGTATAGAGTTAAGCAGTAAATCAGGTGTTTATGAGGATTATGATGTTTTTACTGCAATGACTCAGTTCCTCAATAACTCAGTTCCTCAGTTTTTCTCTGACCCTTCACTTTTGTCTTTATTTAGAAGTTTATTATATATATATTTATATATATATAATAATATATAATATATAACAATTTAAAACAACTTTGAACTATAAGGGCTATATACCCCCTAGGAAAAAACTGAGGAACTGAGTTATTGAGGAACTGAGTCAGTGCTAGAGACTTTGAATCTTACTCTTGATACTGTTAAATATGTGCTTATATTAAAAGCTAAGTATCAGATTATCAAATAAATAAAACACTTGCTTCCTTGAAATAACGGGGCAAGTGTTTATTGTGATACCCATACCCCCTAAAACAGGGGGCATGGGTATGAAAAGAATTTCGTTACATTGAACTTTCAAATCGTAACTTGATGAGATCTGGCTGATTTACATCTCAACCACTACTTCATGCTTGCCTTCAGAGCAAGGAATGATGGTGCCTGAGATAGGAGTGCCATCCACTGTAATCTGCTTCACGCCCTTCTGGTTTCCGCTAGGATTCTTTACTGTGATATGGTATTCGCCACCACGGAACTTGCGGGTTACCTCATACTCCTTAGCGGTGCTTGGGAGACAAGGATCGATGAGCAAACCTTCATAATCTGGCTTGATGCCGAGGATGAATTCTGATACTGTATACCACATCCATGCCGCTGTACCGGTGAGCCAGGAGTTCTTTCCTTCGCCCGGTTTGGCTGCATCCTTACCGGCTACCATCTGGCAGTTTACGTAAGGCTCTACCTTGTGAAGTGTCTGATATTTTTCCTCTACATAACTAGGCAGAATCTTGGTATAATGGCTCCAGGCATCGTTGCCTCGACCGGCTACAGTCTCTCCGATGATGACCCAAGGATTGTTGTGGCAGAAGATACCGGCGTTCTCCTTGTAGCCTTCAGGATAAGAAGAAATCTCACCCATTTCTACATGATAGGTGGTGTAAGCTGGGTTGTTCAGCACCAGTCCGTGCTCGCATTCCAGTCGTTTCTTGCTGCTGTCCAGTGCTTTATCGCAGAGTCCTTCTTCCAGACCGATACCAGCCATCGTACACCAGCCCTGGCTCTCAATGAAGATTTTGCCTTCCTCGTTCTCATCACTACCAATCTTGTTGCCGAAGAAATCGTAAGCGCGGAGGAACCATTCTCCGTCCCATCCATGCTGCTTCACAGCCTCGTTCATCTCATCTACAGCCTGCTGCATGCGCTCGGCTTCTGTCAAATAATCTTCCTCTGCAAGACCGGCTATTTCGCCCTCCTTGCTTTCCAAAGCTTCCTTGGCAAGCTGCTTGCACAGAGCCACATAATCCTTGCCGGTAACCACGAACAGACCGGCTATCATCAGACTCTCTGCCTTGCTTCCTTCGCCCTTGTTTTCGGTGGTCTGGAAACTCTCGTTAGGGTCCCAGGAGAAGCAGTTCAGGTTCAGACAGTCGTTCCAGTCGGCTCTTCCGATGAGTGGCAACTTGTGCGGACCCAGGTTGTTGATAACATGGTTCATCGAAATCTTGAGGTGCTCGAAGAGGCTTACTTCTGTGCCTGGCTGGTTGTCGAAAGGCACCTGCTCAGCGAGGATAGAGAAGTCGCCCGTCTCCTTGATATAGGCTACGGTACCGAAGATGAGCCAGCATGGGTCGTCGTTGAAACCGCCACCGATATCGTTGTTGCCGCGCTTGGTGAGCGGCTGATACTGGTGGTAGCAGCCACCGTCAGGGAACTGGGTGCTGGCGATATCGATGATGCGCTGGCGGGCACGGGTAGGTATCTGATGAACGAAACCTACGAGGTCCTGGTTGGAATCGCGGAAGCCCATGCCTCGACCGATGCCGCTCTCGAAGAAACTAGCCGAACGCGACATACAGAAGGTGATCATGCACTGATACTGGTTCCAGATGTTCACCATACGGTCTAACTTGTCGTTGCCGCTCTTCACGGTGAAGATGTTCAGCAGGTTATCCCAGTACTGGTTGAGTTCTGCGAAGGCAGCATCCACCTTTTCGGTGGTATCAAACTTGGCGATAAGCTGATGAGCTTTCTCCTTGTTGATTACCTTCTTGGCGCTGAACTTCTTGTCCTGCTCGTTCTCCACATAGCCCAGCAGGAAGATGAGGTCGCGGCTCTCGCCTGGCTGCAGGGTAACCTCGATATAATGAGATGCGATAGGGCTCCAGCCGTGGGCAAAGCTGTTGCGTGGCTTGCCTTCCAGCACAGCCTCAGGCTCGGCAAACTCGTTGTAGAGTCCGATGAAGCTCTCGCGGTCGGTATCGTAGCCCTGAATCTCGGTATTCACTGTGTAGAAAGCATAGTGGTTGCGGCGCTCACGATATTCGGTCTTGTGATAGATGGTAGAACCTTCTACCTCTACTTCGCCCGTAGAGAAGTTGCGCTGGAAGTTCTCCATGTCGGTAGCAGCATTCCAGAGGCACCACTCTGCAAAGGAGAACACTTTGAGGGTCTTCACCTCCTCAGTCTGGTTCTTCAGCGTCATCTTCTGCACCTCAGCCCATGTATGGAGCGGTACGAAGAAAAGCACACTCGCCTCCACGCCGTTCTTGCTGCCCGTGATGCGGGTATAGTTCATGCCGTGGCGGCACTCGTAGCTGTCGAGTGGTGTCTTGCAAGGTTTCCATCCCGGGTTCCATACGGTATCGCCATCTTTGATATAGAAATAGCGACCGCCGTTATCCATCGGCACACCATTGTAGCGATAACGGGTGATGCGACGGAACTTGGCATCCTTGTAGAAGGAATAACCACCTGCTGTGTTTGAGATGAGCGAGAAGAAATCCTCGTTACCCAAATAATTGATCCAAGGCCATGGGGTCTTTGGGTCAGTAATCACGTATTCGCGATTGGCGTCATCAAAATGACCATACTTTTTTTCTGCCATTGTTTTTTTAATGTTATTTCTTGGTAAAATATACTATTTTGGTGCAAAGATAGTAAAAAGTTTAAGTTTCGGGGTTAGAAAACAGTTTTTTTTTGTATTTTTGCAATGAAAAGTTTGATGATTATCATCATTCTATTAACATTTTATATAGTTGGCTTATGAAAAGAAACATTTTATCACTTCTGATAGCCCTCTTTGCTACGATGCAGGTAGCGGCTCAGACATACGACAACTTGTGGAAGCAAGCTGAAATCAATGCTCAGAAGGACCAGCCTAAGAGCGAAATCGCGGTGATGAAGAAAATCATCGCCAAGGCTTCGGCTGCCAAAGATTACGGGCAGCTGCTGGCGGCTGAGATAAGACAGATGACACTCTGGAAAGAGATTTCGGCTGACTCGCTGACGCCTAACGTGAAGCGGATGGAAGCAGAGGTGCTGAAGGTGAACGACCCCGCATTGAAGGCGGTGAGATATGCCGTGCTGGGCAAGGTGTACCGTGATATGAACGAAAAGAAAAGCCAGGAGTTCTTCAAGAAGGCCTTGGGACAGCCTGAACTTCTTGCCCGACATACATCTGCAGAGTATGTTCCATTGACGCTGAAGGGCGTGGATGGCAGTTCCTTTAACAACGATCTGCTGCATCTCATCGGATTCGAGGCAGACAGCAAGGAGGCGTATCTGCAGCTGTACACCTATTATAATAAGGTGGGCAATCGGGGTGCGGCTTGTCTCTGTGCCTATAAGCTCATCGAGAAATACCGCCAGGACGACGTGAGAGAGGTGAAGAAATCGAAGTATCTGCAGACCATCGACTCGCTCATCCAGATTTATCAGGATATTCCGGAGGCAGGCGAACTTGCCGTGGAGCATTTCCGCTTCATGGAAGGTGCTACCGATGCCAAACCGCAGGATAAGCTCAACTATATCAACTATGCGCTGAGCCGCTGGGGTGAATGGTCGAGAATGAACGAACTGAGAAATGCGCAGAAGCGACTTACCGAACCGATGTTCCGGGTGAAGGATATGCCGCAGGTATTGCAACCTGGGGAGAAGGTTTGGGTGCAGCTGGATGTGCGTAATCTCCAGAACCTGAAAATCAGCATCTCCCGCCTCAATATTACGGCAGATAACGATTATAATGCGCAGGATGAGGCTACCTATAAGATGCTCCTGAAGAAGACTACGAAGCTGCATCAGAAGGATTTTAGCCGCGACTACTACGGTCGGCCGGATTATGAAACGGTGAAGGATTCCATCGAAATCGGTGGCAATCTGCCACTGGGTGCCTATCTGATGGAGGTGACTTCGGATAATACCGGCATCGCTCCGCAGCGAGAACTCTTCTATGTCAGCAATCTGGCGGTGATGATCCAGCAGTTGCCTGATGACAAACATCGCTATGTAGTGGTGAATGCTACCGATGGACAGCCTGTACCGGGTGCGAAAATCATGCTCTATGACAGGGATTATGATGTGAAGACGGGCAAGTGGAAGAGACTGGTTCATGCTCGCTTGACTACCGATGAGAACGGCGAGGCTTACTTCAAGAATGTGGATGGAAACGTCTTGATTTCCACCAGCAATGACAAGTTTACGCCTGCCAAGGATATCTATCTTTCTCGCACCCGCTATTACGAACAGAAGGATGACAAGATTAAACATCAGCTGTTTACCGACCGCAGCATCTATCGCCCGGGTCAGACCGTGCATGCCTCAGCCATTTCCTACATCGTGAAGAAGGGCTTGGATGCCAGTGTGCCTGGCAAGAGCATGGAACTGAATTTTATCCTGAGTGATGCCAACTGGAAGCAGGTGGCAGAACAGAAGGTTACGACCGATGAATATGGTACGGCTTCGGTAGATTTCGAACTCCCGAAGGAGGGAAAGACAGGACAGTATTCCATCTCCGTGAATGGTACAGCAAGCGAATATTTCAGAGTTGAGGAGTACAAGCGTCCAACCTTCGAGATTACCTTCCCGAAGGTGAACGAGAAATATAACTGGGGCGATACTGTAGTGGTGAAGGCTACAGCCAAGACCTATGCCGGTGTGCCTGTGCAGGGTGCCAAGGTGGAGTATCAGGTGACCCGCAGAAACCAGCTTTGGTGGTGGGGCGCAGGATCTGCCGGACAGTTGGTGAAGACCGACAGTTGCGTGACTCGTGAGGACGGAACCTTCGACGTAGAGATTCCGCTGGAGGCTTCCTTGTCAGGAAAAGACGAGGTTGATATGAGCGAGTTCATGCGCATCGCCCGTTTCTTCAACTTCGAGGTCTCAGCCATCGTTACCGACATCAGCGGCGAGAGCCACGAGGGCGTGATGAGTCTGCCTCTGGGCACCAAGCCAACCATCCTCACGGTGAATCTTCCTAAGCGTATCGAAACAGACAGTCTGAAGACGGTGACCTTCGCTTACCGCAATGCCAGTGGTATGCCGATTTCTAGTAGGTTGAAATATCGCATTGATAAGGGCGAATGGAAGGATGCCGAGGCGAATGCACCGGTTTCTATCAAGGAATATGCTTCTTCCTCTGCCTCTTCTTCCCTCGTTTGGAAATCTGGCGTTCATCAGTTGGAGGCAATCTGCGGACAGGATACCCTGCAGCAGAAGTTCACGCTCTTCAGCATGAAGGATACCCATCCGGTGGAGCCAACTACCGAATGGTATTATCAGACGGCGAAGACTTTCCCTCGTGATGGCAAGCCGGTCTATATCCAGGTGGGCTCTTCGGAGAACGGAGCGCACATCGTATATTCCATCATCGCCGGCAACAAACTGCTGGAGAAGGGCGCCTGGGAGTTGGGCGACAGCATCGTGACTCTGCCTTTCACCTACAAGGAGGAATATGCGTCGGGCATCGTACTGAACTATAGTTTCGTGAAGCAAGGTAAGTGCTATACCCGAATGATGAGCATCGCCCGTCCTTTGCCTGAGAAGAAACTGAATATCGCCTGGAAGACCTTCCGCAACCGTCTGACCCCTGGACAGAAGGAGGAGTGGACGCTGAAGATTACCACCCCTGACGGCAAGCCAGCCAAGGCGCAGCTGATGAGCGTACTCTATGACAAGTCGCTCGACCAGATAGCCCCGCATTCCTGGAAAATGTCGCTCGGATTCAGCCAATGGTTGCCAAGCTGCTACTGGACGAGTAATCTGTGGTATTATACGATGGATTTATTGGGTGTTTATCCTACTAAATATTTTGACCAGAAACAACTGGATGTAGATAAGTTTGATGGCAAATTCTTTAGCTATTATGCCTATATGCAAGCGGTGGAGCTGAGCAAGTTGGAACGTTCTTCTGGCGGAACCGTTGAGTCTGTTCGTATACAAAAAGACGAGGTGGTTCGAGAAGAAGCGAAAGGCATCTGGATTCGCAGCTCTAAAATGACCCGTGTCGGAGCGGCTGCTCCATCTGCCAACAAGGTTTTTGATGTAGTAGAGGAGATGCCGCAGTTTGCAGGTGGTTCTGGTTCGGATGCAGGACAGTACCTTGACAAAGTGCAGGTGCGTGAGAATATGAACGAGACCGCCTTCTTCTATCCTGCCTTGGAGAGCGACAACGATGGCAACGTAGCCATCAGGTTTACCCTGCCGGAGAGCGTGACTACCTGGAAGTTCATGGGATTGGCTCATGACAAGGAGATGCGCAACGGTTTGCTGGTGGATGAGGCTGTGGCTCAGAAGACCGTGATGGTGCAGCCTAACATGCCTCGCTTCCTGCGTGAGGGCGATAAGAGCACCATCGTGGTGAAACTCTTCAATACTTCCGACAAGAAGGTGAGCGGCAACGCCCGTATGCAGATTCTCGACCCGGAGACCAACAAGGTGGTTTGGCAGAAGACGCAGAACTACTGCATCGATGCCGAGGGTTCTGCTACCATCTCCTTTGATGTCCAGGGACTGAAAGAAGGCGTATATATTAATAAGGTGGTGGCTGCCGGTAATGGCTACAGCGATGGTGAACAGCACTATCTGCCGGTTTTGAGCAACCGTGAACTCGTGGTGAACACCCTGCCTATCACCCTGCATCAGAAGGGTGAGCAGAGCTTCGACCTGAGCAAACTCTTTCTGAACAAGGAGGGCAAGCAGGCGAAGGGCGCTGAAGAGGCAAAGGTAACCATCGAGTACACCAATAACCCAAGTTGGCTGATGGTGAAGGCGCTGCCAGCCATCAGTAATCCGGATGAGGAGGACGCCATCTCGCTGATGTCTGCCATCTATGCCAATACTATCACAAACCATGTACAGAAGCATCTCTCGCTGGAAAATCTCACTCAGGAGAGCATCCGCCTGCAGAATCAGGTGGAGAAGCTGAAGAAGTTGCAGAACCCTAACGGTTCCTTCTCCTGGTGGAAGGGAATGAAGGGCAGCCGGTATATGACTACATCGGTAGCCGAAATGATGGTTCGATTGAATGCCATCGCAGGTGTGCAGAAATCAACCGCCCGGATGCTGACTTCCGCCATCGATTATCTCTCCTGGCAGACAGCACAGGAAGTAAGAGAAATGAAGAAGCAGGAGGAGAAAAAGCAGAAGGTGAATCCTAGCGAACAGGCGCTGCATTATCTCTACATCCTTTCGGTGGATGGCAGAAAGATGAAGCAGAATCTGGAGCAGGATAAGGCTTATCTCTTGGACAAGATGTCGAAGATGACCGGTGATTTCTCCATCTATGGCAAGGCGCGTGCTGCCGTGGTACTCGCCAGAAACAGCCAGCAGAATGCTGCCTATCGCGAGAAGGCTGGCGAATATCTGCAGAGCGTGAACGAATATGCCGTTTACCGCGAGGAGATGGGCCGCTACTACGATACCCGCAAGGCACTCTACAGCTGGAGAAACTATAAGATTCCTACCCAGGTATCCGTGATAGAGGCGATGCAGATGCTGAAGCCGAACGACAAGCAGACCATCGAGGAACTGCAGCGCTGGCTCCTGATGTCGAAACGCACCCAGGTTTGGGATACGCCAGTGAACACCGTGGATGCCGTCTACGCCTTTATGAAGGGCAATGAGAGCAACTGGAGCAGGAAGGCTGAGAATGCCGTGCTGAAACTGGATGGCAAGCTGCTGCCGATGCCGCAGGATTCCACTACTTTGGGCTATGTGAAGACCGAAAGACCGGGCAAGGCATCTAAGCTGAGCATCGACAAAAAGAGCGATTATACCAGCTGGGGAGCTGTCTATGCAGAGTTTAAGCAGCCTATCAGCGAAATCGGTTCCATGGAGTCGGGCATCAAGGTGCGCCGTGTCATCGTTCCAGCCGAATCTGAGAGCAAGGGCAATGCGCAGGTAGGCGAGAAGGTGAAGGTAACGCTCATCATCACCGCCGACCGCGACTACGACTTTGTGCAGATTACGGATAAGCGTGCGGCATGCCTGGAGCCGGTTAACCAGTTGAGCGGTTATCAGTGGAGCATAGGCTGCTATGTTTCTCCAAGAGATCATGCAACAAATTTCTATTTCGATCGTTTATCTAAAGGTAAGCACATCGTAGAAATGGAGTATTACGTGGATAGAAAGGGCGACTATCAGAGCGGAACTTGCATCGCTGAGTGTACCTACAGTCCGGAATTTAGTGGCCGCACAGAGACCTATGAATTGAAAGTTAATAATTGATAGTTAAAAGTTTATAGATTGATAATTTAAAATAGAATAGTATGAAACGGATGAATATATGGATGCTCTCAGCGCTGTTGGCGCTGCCTGCATCAGCACAGAAGATTACAACCCAGCACGAGGTGGTAGACTGCGGACAGGTGGTGTTCCACAAGCCTGTAACTGCCGAATTCGTGCTGAAGAATGACGGGCACAAGCCGTTGGTTATCAACAATGTATTGAAAAGCTGCGGATGTACGGAGGTAGATTATCCGAAGACGAGCATAGCTGCCGGCGAAAGTTTCGTCATCAAGGCGGTATACGATGCCAAGCAGATGGGTACTTTCACCAAGCAGGTTTGCCTCTATACCAATGCGGATGAAGAGCCGTTCATCCTCTCTATGAGGGGAAGGGTAGTGGGCAGCGTAGTAGATTTCGCTGGTTCTTACGATGAGATGCTGGGTGTCATCAAGAGTGATGTCCAGGAGGTGGAGTTTGATGACGTGAACCGTGGCGACCGTCCGGTTCAGCGCATTCATATCTTCAATCCTACCGACGAAGTGCTGGAGCCGGTAGTGATGCATCTGCCATCCTATCTTCATGCTTTCGTATCGCCTTCCAAGGTGGCTCCGCGTCATTCTGCCGAAATCAGTTTCGTGCTGGATTCCAAGAAACTGCGCGACCTGGGCTTGAACCAGACATCGGTTTATCTCGGTGAGCGTCCTGGCGATAAGATTGCGCCTGAGAAGGAAATCGTGGTATCAGCCGTTCTTCTTCCTGGTTTCGAAAACATGACTCCAGCCAAGAAGGCACTGGCTCCGAAGATAGAGATGTCTGCCACCGATCTCAATCTGGGTAGTTTCAATGGAAAGAAGAAGCTGAAGGGTGAGATTCTGATTACCAATAAGGGTAAGTCGGAACTGGATATCCGCAGCATGCAGATGTTTACGATGGGCTTGCAGGTGAAACTGAAGAAGAGTAAGATTCAGCCAGGAGAGACCGTTAAGATGAAGGTGACGGCTGTGGCTGCCGACTTGAAGAAATCGCGTGTCAGACACCCTCGTATCCTCATAATTACGAATGACCCTGACCATGCTAAGGTGGTGGTGAAGATTTATGTACAATGATTTAAAAATGAATATCGTGCAGATAGAAATAGATAACGGCAGTGGGTTCTGCTTTGGCGTAACCACTGCCATCAAGAAAGCTGAAGAGGAGTTGGCTAAGGGCGGTAAACTTTACTGCCTGGGCGATATTGTGCATAACGGTATGGAAGTGGAGCGCCTGCATGAAGCGGGACTCATCACGATAGACCATGAGCAGATGGAGGAACTGCAGGGCGTAAAGGTCTTGCTCCGTGCTCATGGTGAACCGCCTGAAACTTATGCCCTTGCTGAGCGAAACAACATTGAAATCATCGATGCTACCTGTCCTGTGGTGCTCCAGTTGCAGCGCCGCATCAAGAAGCAGTATGTCAACAATCCGGAGGCACAGATCGTGATTTTCGGCAAGAACGGGCATGCTGAGGTGCTCGGACTGGTGGGGCAGACGGAGAGTCATGCCATCGTGGTAGAGAAGTTTGAGGATGTGAAGCAGCTGAAGGAAACCGGTCAGCTGGATTTCTCTAAAGATATCTATCTTTACTCCCAGACTACCAAGAGTCTCGATGAGTTCCACCGCATCATCGAATATTGCCAGGAGCATATTGTTGAGGGCGCTGTCTTCAAGAGTTTCGATACCATCTGCCGTCAGGTGGCTAACCGCATGCCTAACATCGCTGCCTTTGCCAGCAAGCATGATGTCATCCTCTTTGTGAGTGGCAGAAAGAGTTCGAACGGCAAGGTGCTTTTCAAGGAATGCAAGAGCGTGAATGCCAACAGCTACCAGATAGAAAGTGCTGACGAAATAGATATGAACTGGTTCAAGGATGTGGAAACGGTAGGTATCTGTGGTGCTACCAGTACGCCGAAGTGGCTGATGGAAGAGTGCAAGGATAAGATTATCAAGGAAAACTCTGCTCTTTTGTAATAAGAGTTAAAATATTGATTATCAGCTACTTGATATACTTGGTACGGTGTTTCACCGTATATGGGTAGAGGATAGTTTTATCGTTGGTTGAAAAACTTAATATATTGGTTATTAATCAGTTAACCCATTTGGTGTCGTGTTTCACGACGTCAAGTGGGTTTATCTTTTATAAACTGTCTGAAAATAAAACAGGTGATAAATCTTCTCCCGAAGACCTATCACCTTCAAAAAACAGTAATTAACTCAAAATTTATAATCTATATCATTACTACCTTGTTAATATGGTTGCAAAGATACTAAATTGAAGTTTTTTTTTCCAAATCTTTTCATCGAATAAAATAAATTTATCGGCAAAAGTAGTATATTTAACGTATTTTTGCATTAATAACCCGGCAGTCTCTTCTCTGTAGCTTATTCTGCTATTGCTTTTTGATATTGTTCCATCAGCCATGCCTTCTGTTCAGAAATGGTCATGTTGCTGTTGTCGAGCGTGATGGCATCATCTGCTTTTCTGAGTGGGGAAGTCTCGCGGTGGCTATCGATATAGTCGCGCTCCTCTACATTCTTCAGAATCGCATCGAAGTCGGCTGGCATTCCTTTCTCCTTCAGTTCATCGAAACGGCGCTGTGCTCTCACCTGTGAACTGGCTGTTACGAAAATCTTCAGTTCGGCATTAGGGAACACGGTGGTACCTATATCGCGACCATCCATCACGATACCCTTGTCTTCGCCCATCTTCTGCTGCAGTTCTACCAGCGCCTCTCTGACGAAAGGAACGGCGGCAATCGGACTAACGTGGTTGGAAACCTCTAACGAACGGATTTCCTTTTCTACCAGTTCGCCGTTCAGATAGCAGTCTGGGCGACCGGTTGTTGCATTAAACTTGAATGAGATGCTGATGTTCTTCATCTCCTTCTGCAGTTCTTCAGTCTTTACGGCTCCATCTGCTTCGAAGAGCTGATGACGCAGCGCATAGAGGGTTACCGAGCGGTACATGGCGCCCGTATCTACATAAACATAACCTATTTCCTTGGCAAGATCCTTTGCCATCGTACTCTTACCGCAAGAAGAGTATCCGTCTATTGCTATTGTTATTTTCTTCATAATTTCGAACTAACTTTAATGTATAATTTATAATCTGTAACTTACGTTCAGCATGAGACTGTTGCTACTGACGTGATATTTGCCGTAGGCAACGTTCAGATGGAAGCGCTCCAGGTTAATACCGCCACCCACAGAGAAACCGGCTCCATGACTGCTTTCCTCATCTTCTGAGGTGCTGATTTTCATCTCGTTGGCTCTCCGGAAGTTGTAGCCGGCACCTATCCACAGGCTCTCCGAAAGCAGAATGTCGGCACCTACTACGGCATGATCACGAAGACTGCTGTCCCAATGGTTCAGGTTGACCAGTGTGGCTGATACCCTGAACGGTGCGTTGGCGAAGCGTTTCGTCACACCCAACTGCAGGTCGATCGGCATCTTCTCATATTCATTGTCGTAAGCTTTCAGCTGTCCACCCAGATTCTTTGCCGCACATGAAACCGACCATTCCGTTTCCGGGTCGTAATAGTTGATGCCCAGATCCACTCCCACAGCGATAGAATTGTAATCGCCAATATACGAAGTGATGAATTTGGCGGCAATACCACCCGCAAACTTTTCACCGAGCATATAAGAGAAGTAACCCGCAACGGCAATGTCCTTTGCCGAGAACTCACCCATCTGGATGTTGTTCTCATCCGTCTCTTTCATCTTGCCGTAGTCAACAAGCTGAGCCGAAACAGCCCACGAAGCCTTGTCGTTGACAATACGGTTGAAACTAGCCGAGGCAGTGTTCACCCCCGACATATAGTTCATATAATTGAGATTGACCGTCTTGTCGTTTACTGATGACAGGAGAGCCGGATTATGGAATATGAGTGCCTCATCATCTTCTATCAAGGTGATGTTGTCGCCACCCAGAGCAGCTGCATGGGCACTCACCGGCAAGCGAAGGAAATTATACCCCGTTTGGCTCTCTTGAGCATCAATAATTGTCGCAAAAAGCGTCAATATTGCGGAAATTACATATTTTTTCATTTAAATTTTCTAATTCTTTGGCAAAGATACTGCTTTTTTCAATAATAAGAAGTAATTTTGCAATGTTTTCGTAGGAAATAACGATTTTAAACGGTTTTTATTGTGGAAATTAAGAAATCAAATAGCGCACAACTGGAAGATAAGCGGGTTACATTTTTTCTGCTGGGGTTGCTGCTGGCTTTTACTTTCATCTTCGTAGGACTCCAATATCAGAGAGGTCAGCAGGGAGATGATGACTTGTCGGAATCGATGGAAGATCTCTCACAGGATCTGGAAATGTCGGCTCGTCCCGACCAGAAAGATATGGTGAGTGCAGAGGCTGTTTCGGCTCCTGCTTCTAAGTCAATTACCCAGGAAGTGAAGGCTGCCGAGCAACAGACTCAGAAGGCACCGCAGAAAATCAGTTCTACAACCAGCGAACTGGTTATCGGCGACGGCTCGGGTGTAGTGGATGGATCTGAGGTGAAGGAAGCGGTTCCTGAAACTCCCATTGAGAATCCGGGAGCTGAGGCTCCTATCAAACTGACCGTCGTGCAGAAGATACCGCAGTTTCCTGGTGGCTGGTCTGCCTTCATGCAGTGGCTTACCAAGAACCTGAAGTACCCTGTAGCTGCCCAGAAGAGTAAGATTCAGGGAACCGTAGTGGTATCCTTTATCGTAAACAAGGATGGAAGTGTTGCCAATATCAAGGTAAGCACTTCGGTAGATCCATTGCTCGACAACGAGGCTTTGAGGGTGATGAAGATGATGCCGAAGTGGAAACCGGGCATCGATAAAGGCAAGGTCTGTCGCACGATGATTGCCATCCCGGTAGTGTTCCAGCTATAAATTATAAATTGTTCATTGTAAATTATACATTATAAATTATACATTATTATGAAGACAGCAGATGAAATTTTAAGCATGGTAAATGAGTTTCTGGCTAATTTGCCTTACGAAAGAAAGCCAAAGTCTCTTTATGAGCCTATCAGATACGTTCTTTCTATGGGTGGCAAGCGTATTCGTCCTACGCTCATGCTTCTGGGCTACAATCTTTTCAAGGACAATCCTGAGAAGATTCTGATGAATGCCGTTGCCCTGGAAACTTATCATAACTATACTTTGCTGCATGATGACCTGATGGACAATGCTGATTTGCGTCGCGGTCATGAAACGGTTCATAAGAAATGGGATGCCAATACGGCAATCCTTTCGGGCGACAGCATGCTCGTTCTGGCTTATGAGCGTATGGCTCAATGTGATGAAAAGCATCTTGCCAAGGTGTTGAAACTCTTTACTTCCACTGCCCTGGAAATTGGTGAAGGTCAGCAGTTTGATATGGAGTTTGAAAACCGTAATGATGTGAAGGAGGAGGAATATATCGAGATGATCCGCCTCAAGACCAGCGTACTCCTGGCTTGTGCCTTGAAGATGGGTGCAATCCTTGCCGATGCTTCTGATGAGGATGCAGAGAACCTGTATAAGTTTGGCGAGCAGATCGGATTGGCGTTCCAGTTGCAGGATGATTACCTCGATGTTTACGGCGATACCAAGGTGTTCGGTAAGGAGATTGGTGGCGATATCACATCCAACAAGAAGACGTATATGCTCATCAATGCTTTCAACCATGCCAACGACGCTCAGCGTGCAGAACTGCAGAAGTGGGTGGATGCCGAGGAGTTCGACCGCAAGGAGAAGGTGGCTGCCGTTACCCGTCTATACAACGAGATTGGTATCGACAAAATGGCGCAGGATAAGATAGCTTATTATTTCGAGCAGAGCAAGAAGTATCTGGATGCCGTGAATGTGCCTGCTGAGCGTAAGGAGGAATTGGCAAAGTATGCTCAGAAAATGATGAAGCGACAGTACTAATTTCAAAGTTCAATGTTCAAAGTAATAGATACACATACGCATTTTGATGCGGAAGAATTTGATGAGGATAGGGCGGAGGCTTTCGCCCGAGCTAAAGAAGCGGGGGTAGGTAAGGTGTTCCTGCCTGCCATCGATGTGAAGACTACGCACGCTGTGCTGGCTCTGAGCCGGGAATATCCGGGCTACGCCTATCCTATGATTGGTCTGCATCCTGAAGAGGTGAAGGCAGACTGGAAGGAGCAACTGGCTGAACTCCGAAAGATGCAAATTTCCGATTTCATAGCCATTGGCGAAATCGGACTCGATTATTACTGGAGCCGTGAGTTCGAGCACGAGCAGCTGGAAGCATTCGAGGAACAGGTGAAATGGTCGGTAGAAACCCGACTTCCCCTGATGATTCATTGCCGCAAGGCACAGAACGAGATGGTGCATCTGCTCAGGAAGTATCAGAAAGACCTGCCTGGCGGCGTGTTCCACTGCTTCACTGGCAATCAGAAGGAGGCAGAAGAGCTTCTCTCTTTTGATAACTTCGTGTTGGGCATCGGCGGTGTATCCACCTTCAAGAGCAGTCATCTCAGAGAAGACCTTCCGGCTGCAGTTCCGATGAATCGCATCATCCTGGAGACCGACAGCCCGTATATGGCTCCCGTCCCTTATCGTGGCAAGCGCAACGAGAGCGCTTTCGTGATAGAAGTGCTTAAGACTCTGGCGAAAGCCTACGGAGTGAGTGAGGAGGAATTCGCAGAACAGACGAATAAGAATGTTGAAAGCGTCTTTCACCTATGAAATAATAAAAATTATAAGCTTAATATTAAAACCAACTATTCATTATGACTAGAAAAATGTTGATGGCAGCCCTCCTGATGGCT
>OFOU01001284.1_pt1 | contig 15866 bp, 18 predicted proteins | sample 1542061 | NCBI WGS metagenome assembly OFOU01 (sample SAMN04209239, study PRJEB22552) | human gut metagenome | biome: gut; material: feces | host: Homo sapiens | place: USA: Oklahoma
TCCTCATTTCGAGTTTGGCTGCTTTCCATTCTCTTTTATATTCCCTCTCTGCCATGGCATGATTATACTTCATTTTTACTCCTCCATCTGATGTGAACTTGTTTTGGGACAAGGTCACACGGAGGAGCTCGTATCCATGTAGATGATCGCGTTGTAAATGATACAGCTTGTCTGCTTGATGTATCTGCTACGAAAAGATACTCTCTCTCATAGCACCAAATACTTCACCGCACCCCTACATTTTCTTTGCGGTGAATATGCTTGAACATTAGCCAATGCTATCTAACCTTCATTACCGCATACCGAAGATACGGATAAAACACTGTATAGTTACGACCCTGTGCTTTAACGCGCCAATAATACAACCATTTGAAATAGTTAAATTCTCATAATTTTATAATTTGCAGCAATAATACATCTTATAGATATATTCATATTCTTAAAGTTTCTTACTCAATATTTTATCATCTGATAGGCTTTACTTGAGGTGATTCCCATGAACGATAAGCTTTATCGAGATATTGGAAAGCGAATAAAGTTGGCCCGACGCGCTTGTTCTATAACTCAAGAAAGACTTGCCGAGATGGTCGGTGTTACAAACCAACATATCAGTAATATTGAAGTCGGTAACAAAGCTCCTTCCTATGAATTGCTTTACGCAATTGCTGAAAAGCTAAACTGTTCTGCTTATAGCCTTCTTCCTGCAGAATCTTCTAATAGCGGAAAATACTTTTCAGAAGAAATAATGCATTTGCTGCAATCCGCTAATTCATATCAGCAAAATATGATTATTAGCTATATTGAGTGGTACTTGACCCAGCCTTTACCATCCGCCGTAAAAGAACACGAATAATGCCGGAGGAGAAATAAATGCTTATGTTTTATCTGGCGATGTTGGACACGCCAGAACAAAAAAGTAAATTCCAAATGATTTATGAAAACTATACTGGGCAAATCCTGCAAACGGCGCATTCTCTTGCAAGAAATTATATGGATGCAGAGGATATTGCCCAAGACGTTTTTCTGAAAATCATTAATAACATCGACACCATCCAAACTGAAAATCCCTTACGGCTTCGAGCTCTAATCATCCAAATGACCAAGTTCGCATCAATCGATTTACTCCGAAAGAAAAAACACAAAGAAAATCCTAACGATTCGATTAACGATTGGGAACAATTTCCCGCTGTTACCACCGATATAGAAGAATGTGTATTTTCTCACGAACTTATAAATATGGCAGTGAATTTTGTATCGCAGATGGATGAAAAATATCGCGCTCCCCTAACTCTTGCGGTCCTAGGATATAGGATAAAAGAAATCGCCTCGCTATTGGGAATATCGGAAGCGAATACAAAGGTCCGCATTTCTAGAGCTCGCCATATGCTACGAGCATATATTCTTCAGGAGGAAAACCAAGTTGAGCAAGAACATGATATCAGTTGATGCCCTTCTCGAATTCGCAGTTCTTGAAGCCTCCGCTTATGAACAGCGGCAACTTCCTCCCTTGAATGACCTCAATCAGCTATATCCAGCTTCTGATTTTCTCAAACAAAAAATCCACAAAATCGACTCAGATGAAAAACGTCGTCAAAAATTATTTATGCTAAAAAAAGCTGGAAAACGGATCACTGCATCTATAGCATGTCTTCTCGCAGTTTTTACTTGTATTTTTGCACCTGTTGAAGCCGTTCAAGATGCTGTCATCTCTACCGTTATCGAATGGCGTGATAAATTTAATCAAATAATATTCTCTTCCAATTCAGAGCTCCACTCCCTTCCTGCTGCCATTCACATAAAGTATTGGCCGTCGGGCTATTATGTAGAGTCTACCTATCAAGATAATTCCCGTTTCCACATGGCAGCAGTCAATAAGGACGGTTCATATAGTACAGTAGAAATTCTATTAATGGATGAACCTCAAACGGTATTACTTGATAACGAATATTCCGATTATTATCGAATATCTTTTGGCTCGAATGATGCCTTATGGACCTGTCATGAATCCGGAAATAACATTCTCACTTGGGCTGACCAAAATGTTCTTTATCAAGTGACCACTGCAGCATCGCTTAATGAGGCAATATATATTGCCGAAAATATCGAAATGGGATGAAATCTTCTAACGGTTGTTCTCTGCAATGCCCTAAACTTCAGAAAACAATATAATTTTTTCTGTGAAGCTGTAACCTTTTTATTGTATTTACGTATCCAATATGTCTTCCTTTATTTTTCTTGGAGGTTATACAATGAAAAAGTTTATTTGTATTGTGCTTACCGTCGTCCTCGCACTATCTTGCATGAGCGCTTTTGCCGCTGAGCCGCTTTCTTCTCAGGAAGGTGGAACAACCGCTCAAGAGAGCATTACTCCATTTTGGGTCAACACCCTTTCTATCATCCCTTCTATTTCTGGCAGCGCTGGAACATATTCCTGCTCAATCAATGGTGTTTCCGGGACAACCAAGATTTCTGCTACCTTGGTACTATACGAGAAAGGTTGGCTAGGCGGCTATACAGAGGTAGCGCGTACCAGCCACACCACATATTCCGCTTCATTCTTCAAGTCTGACTCCTACAGTTTCAGCTCCGGGAAAACTTATAAGTTAGAAGTCAGCGGAACTGTCACGCGAAATGGCTATGCAGAGCCTGTTTCTGCAACTATTGAACAGAAAATATAATTATTCCCGCATTTAAATCTTTCGAGGAAGACAGCAGCGGCATTGGTAAATATACCAATGCCGCTGTTTTTCTTTGTACTTCACATTGTTCTTCGTCCATGTTACAATCATTAGAAACATATCTATATCTTATAGCTTCATTTTTTGCTTGATTGAATACGCCGTCTGAAACGATTCACTTCGGCCGCCCGGATGGTGCATGTAGACCGGCAAAACGGTGCATCGCCACCGTGATCATGGTGCAATGTCAACGCAGCCGCTAAAATGAATTTAGCATCGCAAGATTCGAATTCATTTTAGGAGGTCATACCAGGGTCAATCACAAAGAGATCCTTGATGTGTGAGTGACCGCGAAACGCTTCTATGCGGGGAACACTTTGAAAAGCGTTCCCCCCGCTCCCCCTCGAAACCCGCTCCATTCCTGCAGAATGGTTGCACCGTCCTGGCGGAAACAATACACAATTCCTGCGGCAGAGATGCACCATCATCTGCGGTCAAGCTGCACTTTTTGGCCGGCATACGCACTTGATGTAACTATTCTATTTTTATCACGTATACAAAGTATTCTATGGTGAATCGCAATTTTGCTAAATTGCGAGAGAGGAGACTTCGTAATGTATCAAATTGCTATTTGTGATGACGAAAAAATTTTTACCGATAAGTTGGCTCATATGATAAAACAGTATTCCAATGCTCATCACCATGTCATTGATCTACACCTTTTTCAACAGGCGGCCGACTTCATACAAAGTTCTCTGGAGTCTTACGATATCGTTTTTCTTGATGTCCGCTTTGGTGAAATTAGCGGGATTGAGATTGCCAAAGCCCTGAGAGCAAAAAACGAGAATGCAATTTTGATTTTTGTATCCGCTTTCATAGAATACGCTATCATGGGTTATTCTGTGCATGCATCGGCATATCTTCTCAAAAGTGACTTGGATGGAACTTTTGAGAGTTGCATGGATGAGATCTTCCCACAAATTGGCTCTAAGGAGATTTCAGTCCGTGTGCCATATGAACATGTAAATGTTGACATCCCTTGTAAATCTATCATCTACATGGAAAGCTATAAACGTCAAATTCAAATACATACGTCCCTTCCACGCTATCCTTCCATTCTTTACTATGCGAAGTTATCCGACATGATAGAGACTCTTGCACCCCATGGATTTCTTCGAATACACAAAAGCTATTTAATCAATCTTTCTCGCTGTCGAAGGATCCAAAACCGACTGGCCTACATGGACAACAGTACTGAACTGCCATGCAGCAGACAAAACTATACTGATATCGTACAAAAATTTCTTCAGTGGAAGGAGCGGGAAATATAATGGAACATCTAATGGAGATAATGACTACTGGCACAGAAACATTCTGTATTGTACTTTTACTCAATACATTTTTCGAACGAAAGTATACATCATACAGATTTTTCTTTCCGCTCTCAGCTGCCTTTCTCTTCTACCTTTGGCTGCCCTTAAACACGATACTCGCCACCTCATTCGTCACAAAACTTTTTATATCCATCCTCATCTGGCTTGTCTTTTCTCAAATATTTTATACTGGAGCACTTCCTTTTCATCTCTTTCTCTTATGTTCCTTTTTTATCATACTTTCCGGACTTGATTACTTTACGCTCCTGGGGATTTCATATATCTTTTCTTTCTCGTTTTCCGATGCTCTTTCCAATTCCGCACTTTACATCCTCGGTGCTTTCGTCTCTCGTACTCTGCTACTTCTATTCTCCATTATTATCTACCGACTTTTCAAAGCTAAAACATCTATGATTCTGAGTTCGAGCACTTGGATTGCGCTCTTACTGTTTCCTGTATTTTCAATCCTCTTATTTGGCGTAACCATTGAAATTGCAATGGCACAAAATAAAATCAGTTTCAACCTAATCCTCAGCGGCATAGGTTTACTGCTTTTTAATATCTCACTATTTCTTTTACTTGGCAAGCTGGAATACAGTACCAACCTACAGCAAAAAAATATTGCTCTCCAACATGAAATTGATCAGAACATGAAGTCCACAAATGCGCTCCAAGCCATCTTTAATGAGCAACGTGCACTGACACACGATTTCAATAACCACATTACAACACTATATATGCTTCTTAAAGCGGAGCATTACGAAAAAGCTACAGAATATGTAAAAGTGTTGTCCCAGAACCTACCGGAAAACACTCGTGTTGTCAGCACAAACCACCCCATTCTCGATACCATTCTCAATCAGAAATATACACAGGCCAAACTTCAAAACACATCAATGCGCTTCACTGTAAACGATTTATCTTCTTTCCCAATGAAAGACGAAGATGTTGTCACACTCTTAGGGAATCTTCTTGACAATGCACTCGAAGCCTGTCGAAAACTTCCCGATTCATCATATATCAATGTAAAAATCCTAAAAAAAGAGGGGGACTTTTTGCTCTCTGTCGAGAACTCATCTTTGCCAGTAAAAATTTCCGAAAATAATTATGTACCAACCGATAAAGCTGAACCACATTTACATGGTTTCGGTCTTCAAAATATTGCCCATATCATGCAAAAGTATGGGTATGAATACACACTTTTTTACCACGACGCCCGATTTCATTTTGTCTCAATTCTGTCATAAAAGTGCAGTTGGGAACATTTTTTGACAGTTGGGAACAAATCTATTGTGAAAGAATTGTGAAAATGCTATTTTGAGCTTAAAGGAGGAGGATGTCATTGCTCCTGTCCTGCTGCGAGAGGCTCACAGATTTTTTCATCAGTCAATGTGGCCTTCCGGAAACAAGAAGGCCTTGGTACATTTACGCATTACAAACTCGCATTTCATTGTGAAATAGGAATCATAGCGGCCGCTATTTCCTTTTTTGTATCAAAATTCAAGGAGGTAAAATCATCATGAACAAAATCGCAACTTTTCTTTCTTTCTGAAAAACTGGCTGGCAAACTGGATGACCTTGCTCGTCGCGATATGCGCGAGTGGCCACCTACGAGCGTTCCCATCTACTACCAGCTGCAGCGCCCGCAGCGGGAAAAACAAGAACAAACAAGTGACTCCCGTGTAATCTATTTTAAAAAGGAGATGACAATTTATGAAGAAAAAGTTATTCACCCTTACCCTCTGTATTATTATGGTAGTCGCAATAGCCGTGCCTGCATTTGCTGCCGAAGAAAGTGAGCAAATCACTGCAGTGGGCGGAATTGCTTTTCCCGAAAGCTATATTAGCAAGTCCAATTCATTGCGAGTTCCTCTCAAAATTAAGGTGAAAGGCACAAGCGAGTATCTTAATGTTTACACGTCAGGATCATTTGGCGATGGAAAAAGCATTTCAACTTGGAGTTGGACAGCTGATAGTACACAAAAATTCATTGTTTATCGTGGTTCAGATAGTATCACCTCTATCCGTATGCACGATGATATCATGTATGGATTAGCAACATCTTCGGGTAATTGTATCGTTCGATATTTACCCAATGTCGGTAATGTTAATGATGTTACAATTACAAGTATTCATAACCAGTGGATTGGCGCGACCTACGGCTGGGCTTTTGATTTACAATCTGGTGGCTCTCTTACTGCAACTAATACACCAACGCAGGTAGCCGGTGGTTATAAAGTTGCTTGGCAAAATTATACAGGTTCTAATCGGCAAGTTTGGAATGTCGATCCATTTTAACTTTTATTCATTTTCTCTTCTGGCGATAGATATCGCCAGAAGAGAATCCTTTTTATGTAAAGGAGTTCTTTATGCGTAAAAAACAATTATGTTTTTTTTTATTTCCACTCATAACTTTATTGCTTGTTTCTGCTTGTACGCAAGATGATATTCCATCACACAGCACAATTTCAAATATTGTAGAAAAAGAACATATTAATACAATTCAATCTACCGGAGATATACATTTGATTACCGGAGTAGACGGAATTATTCGTAATGCAACAGCAAGTGTTGAAACCGGTTATTATGAATTACTACCAAGAGAGGATGGGGCATTTAATATCTCATACACAGATTATCAAACTGCCACGCGAGTTTATTTGTGTAATCGTCCTGAATGCAAACACTGCGATACCTCATGTACAAGCTGGCTGTCTTCAGATGATTGCGCAGGTGGTGCCGGACTTTTTACGGATGGAAATAAACTCTATGTGCAACGGCAAGGGGCAGGCGCTGAAATCGGACATCCGGAAACAATAACTGGACTTTCTCCTTCTAAAATTATAGAGATGGATTTAAATGGTAATAATAGAAAAGAATTATTAGTGCTTACAGGAGCAGATAGCATATGGGGAGCAATTGCGGCGGATAAAAATCACTTTTTTTTCTTATTGGATTCTGTTATTCAAAAAAATGATGAACTTTCTGTTACGCGCACTCTTGTTGCATTTGTTATAGAAACCCGAGAGATTGTTCCTTTAAAAGAGTTTGATCTCGATACACATCTAATTGGTACCAGCAATGATGGGCTTGTTTTTAAAGTATTTGAACAAGGTTCGGGAAATCAAATTCAAAGTAGTATATATCTTTTTAATCTTTCCAATGGGAACTTTGAAAAAATCAAACAGTGGAGTGGTAACCATATCATCTCGCAGGTCTCCAACAATACCCTTTACTGTATCGATTCAGAACACGCACAATTGACTGCTTTTCATTTCGATACTGGAGATGAAATGATAATTACAGCAGAACTCCCACTTCATAAAGATGATACAATTATCCGTCTCGGTATTTGGGACAATCACTTTATGTACAGAGCTTATGAGCATGGGAGCCACCTCACAAATGATATTCATGACTATTCTGTTGATTTAAAAGATGGTCGCTATTTTGAAAACACCTTGAAATATACTGCCTTTAACATCACAAACAGTGTAAATATTCTCGCTGAAAGCAGCAATTATTTTTTGGTTGGCTATGATAAACGTTCACAATCGATAAAGCAGATTGGCCCAGACGGAACATCGTATAGCTTAGAAGTTGACGAATTGCTTCAAGGCTTAATAAAGAAAGAAGATTTCTGGAATAATCATGCCCAATATGTTCCTATCGACAACACAGAATCATCCAACTCCTGATTTTAAATATAAAATGGTTCGATAGATGATATTGATGAAAAGTGCCATATGCAGTCTAGGAATATAAACGCTTACCAGAAACCAAATCTAAAAGCCTTGGCCGAAGCTAATTTCCATCCGGCCAAGGCCTTTATGTCTTTTTGTGGGGTAAGTGCCCAATGAAAGCAAGCGCAAAAGTATTCATCGGACAAATATAGTTAGCAAAAGCACTGCGATGAATATCATCATCCGTTTCTCATTTTGAAGCATGAATTCGGCCACAAGAAAGCAGCCCACAAAGGTCTGGAAAAGAACCGAAACCGGCTTTATTTTCTGTTCACCAGTGCGAATATCTTAATGTGTCTGAGGAGTGAACGACAAAAACCGACACCGCACCCATATCATACAAAAGCATGGCTATGAATACACACTTTTCCCCACGACTCACGATCTCATTTTGCTGACTCAGTTCTGTCATAAAAGTGCAGTTGGGAACATTTTTTGACAGTTGGGAACAAATCTATTGTGAAAGAATTGTGAAAATGCTATTTTGAGCTTAAAGGAGGAGGATGTCATTGCTCCTGTCCTGCTGCGAGAGGCTCACAGATTTTTTCATCAGTCAATGTGGCCTTCCGGAAACAAGAAGGCCTTGGTACATCTATACATTACAAACTCGCATTTCTATGTTTCTTTCCACTGCCGGTATGATGCTGCTTGGCTGCCTTGTTGCCACGCCATACCAAGTGATCTGTTTTCTTGTAGGAATTTTATCTTTGCGCAGACGTCTCGGTGGCTATCACGCGAAGACGCCGCTGCGATGCTTATTCTTGTCGATTGGCGTATCCATTCTCTGTTTGAGCCTTGTAAACAGCCTTGTTCGGTATGGTCTCTCAATTCTTATTTGGATTTTATTCATCAGCCTCTCTTTTGCTGTTTTCAATTCATCTCCTTATAGCCATCCAAACTGTCCGCTTACTCCGGATGAACTTGCTGCTTCCTGGATAAAAGCGAAGCATATTCTTATATGGAATCTGCTTTTGATTTTGTTGCTTCAAATCTTTTTTGCACATTCAAACTGCGCGCTTTATTGTGAAATGGGAATCATAGCGGCCGCTATTTCCTTTTTTGTATCAAAATTCAAGGAGGTAAAATCATCATGAACAAAATCGCAACCTTTCTTTCTGAAAAGCTGGCTGGCAAACTGGATGACCTTGCTCACCGCGATATGCGCGAGTGGCCCCCTACGAGCGTTCCCATCTACTACCAGCCGCAACGCCCTCAGCGAGAAACCGATGATACAAACAAGTAGATTAATGTGACGGCTCTTTATAAATTCAACAGCGACATGATAAATTTGTATGCGATAGAACGCAGTTCGCAAACAAAATACAAAGAGCAAAACAAAAAACCAATGGTGAAGTCATGATGAAAAAAACTAATAATGAAGGCAGCAGAGCAAATAACAAGTGGAAATGCTTGCTTGCTTTCACGTCATTAGCGATTCTGGCGGGGTGCGTTCTACTCAATGCATACATCTTATATTGCAAAATCATCCCGGTAGGTAACGTTAAGCCTACTTACGATTATCGTATTGCAGTTTTCGGAAATGATGGTATTTACCCTGAAGAAGCTGTTAATTTCGCCAGTAGTCTCAATGACGAATTACCAAATGCAGTAATTGAGCAGATAGGGATTAAGATTGACTGCCGACCCCAAGGGTATAATGTCTACTGTGTAGCTCTGGATTCTGAAACGTTTGCTAATTGGTATCCCGTACCGATTACTACACAAAGGCCATACGCAGTGCTATCTTCATTTCACTCAATCGGGTTAGGCGAAATTGAAAATATCGCTGTTTCCGTAAAGAACACTGCAATTAATATTGTCGGCGTAAACCATACAGAAATACCATTTGGGGCCATGAGCAATGTTCCTTTGCCTAATGTACCAAGTTTACTTTTGGTGACCACACAAAAAGTAGCAAATGAATTATATGCGCAGTACCCAGTCACACAGCAACGGCAAATCTCAATATACTATCAAACTGAAGACGGAAAAACCTTAACTAAACAGATGGAGTCCTATTCACCTAAAGAAGTATCCGGTACACAAATATGGGACTGTCAGGATTACACAAGAAATTCTTTGTGGGCGATCAGTACCCGAGTAAGAAAAATCATATGGAACAGTTGCTTAATTATTTTTACTTCTTTACTCGAGAGTGTCATTTTATTCTCTGCATTTAGCCTTAAGAAAAATTATTATAGCAATTGTCCCACCAAAACAACCAAGGAGGAGCATAATGAAAAACAATAAAAGCAATATCTCCAGCAAATCGTCTATGGGAAAGTATCGAAGACGAGGATTTACAGCATGTTGCATTTTGATTCTTTGCCTGTGTTGTTTTACCTCCACTGCCTTTGCCACTAGCGGTTCAATTGATGACGATCAGCTGCGGCTTGAAAACCTTAAAGTAGGTGATATTACCGAACATGGTATAGTTACTGCAATAGATGAAAATGGATATTTTTTCAAAATTGATGAATCAGAAGCAGTTGTTACACCAATGTCAACATTTAATGGATCACTGACAGGTCTTTTCGATTCGGAAACAACTTTAAATGATAGCGCATTTTATTTTGGCGGACAGGCAGTTTGCAAAAATTTAGCCGGCGGAGCTGGTGCCGTTCAATTTAAACTTGGTGATACTGCAGTTGGAGTTCCCCCTGGCTCGGGCTATTCATTCGTATATGTATGGGGTAACAAAGATTTATTTGTCCAATCAATAGAAGTGTGGGGAACAAGAACAGTTACTTGGGAGATTATCGAATAATCTATGCCACAAATTTATTAAATTTAGTTTCCTTGGTACTATCCCAAGTTCGCATCACAATAAATCTTACAAAAATGGAGATAAGCTTATGAATAAGAAATTGTTTACTGTGACCGCGGGATTTGTGTTAGCAACAGTTACTGCTATATCTGCATTTGCTGCTGATGTAACACTACGGGCCGTACCTGATACTGCAACGACTTTTTCTATTGGAGCACAAAACATGGTAGTTGATGGTGCTTACAACAACGCCAACGTCTTTATGGGAAATCTGTCTGGCAATGACAACGAATTTTGGATACTTAGGCAGCATCCTACCGGCAATTGGAGATTGTACACAGCTAAAGCACCAATCGTTGGATACGGCTATACAATTAATCGACATATCAACGGAACAAATTGCATCTTGTGGCCTGATGCAACAGACGCTTTAACACTCAGAGACTCTGTTGTTGATCTTATGACCGTTTCTTCTGGGGTACAGCGTATTAAACTAGCACTTAGTGTTAGTAGTAACCAGTGGCTAAATACATCTGGTAGTAATTTGGTATGGACCACCTCAGGCGTGGCTTTCAACGTATTCCCCGCCTAATTTCCTCAATCTGACCAAATTGCTTGCAATTTGGTCAGATTTTTTTACTGAGAGCCTAGAACGGAGTTGCATATAGTGTCTAAAATATGTATAGCTTTGTTTTTTCTTATTTTTCTGATGTCCGGCTGCCACACATTTTCTTTCCCTACATCAGACTCTTTTTCGGATATATCCTCTTCAGATGATCTCCCTCAAAGTGAAGCAGAACCATCGGAAATTCACTTCTTCGGCACTCTTGCATCAGGAAATGGAGATGGCGCTGAAACTGAAAATGGTTTCTTCTACATTGAGCCTCAAACTTCATCATATGCCAATATACAATATATTGATTTTTCGAATAAAACCCAATTCACTCTTTGCTCTAGTTTATCATGTACTCATAATAATGAAAACTGTACCAGCTATTTGGAATGGAGCGGTGGTTATCCTTATTTAGCAGCAAATTCAAGTAAAATCATCTTGACAAGTGCTAATGCAGGAGCAGCAAACGAAAAAATGTATCACCAAAAAGCATTACCAAATATACAAATTGCTGATTTGACTGGTGCGAATCGAAAAACGCTTGTAACGCTCTCCGCAAATGAAGATATACAAATCGGTACAGCCTGCAATGAAGAATATTTATATTTAATAAAAAAACGTGTAAACGGTACATCTAGTATAATGGACTTATGCAAGGTTTCTTTAAGTAATGGTGCACTACAAACTATTTGTCGCCTTCCCAATGGCAACAGCTTTATTCTTGGCGCACAAAATAAATATATAATTGTTGTTTGTTACTCTCCTGCTCCTAATGGGAATTTATATTCTCCTAGTCAAGTAGCTAGCTATATGTGCTTCGACATAGGTACTGAAAAGTGTATTTCGCAAAAAGAAATATTGATAAATTCCCTTAGCAGCTCAAACCAGAATTTTGTTAGTGGCACCACACTATACTCTTTCTCTCCTGTAGACAACACGTTATCGATCTACGATCTCAAAAATGGACAAACTGTACGTAGCATTCCATCTTTTTTTGAAAAAGAAATTGAAATGGGACAAATTGATATAGTTTTAGATAAAAACATTCTATTTTCTGAGATGTTCGTAGGCGATGAAGACGAAATCACTTCCATTAGGTTTGATTTATCTACCGGGAGACAAACACCTTTTACTCTATATGGTGAGTACGGAATCAATACGGGTAGACTTTTCCCAATCGTTCCATCCTGTTCATTGAAAGATGAATACTTAGCTGTTTACAAATGTGATTTTCTTGATGCCTTTTTAGGCGATGATTCCGGTATGCCTATTGGGATTCTAAGGCCCAATTTCACTTTTATTTCAAAAGAATCTTACTGGTCTGGCATTCCAGAATATAATCATCTGAAACAATAAGAAGTCCACCACATAATAGTTCAGCATCACTTGCATCTAATACGTTGCATTTTTGTCTATATCACAACTTTTGAAATTCATCGTTATTTTCAAGTTAAAAGATCGCAAACAGTCTTATTCGTTTTAGGGCAAAAATTTCATCTTAACATCCACTTTGAGAGAAACCAGAAGTATATAGTTACTATTCTCCCTATTTATTATAATTTTGAATGGAGGCAATTTTATGAAACGCTTTTCTCGAATGTTTACTTTTATATTTATTCTGTCAATAGTTTCCGCATTGACAGTCCCTGCTTTTGCTACATCTTCGCTGTACTCTACTAACGTATATCATTTTCGGACTGCAAAAGATTCGTCCGCCGCTCGATATGTATTAAACTGCCATACAGACGGAATTCCTGTCTCGGGAACTAAAATATCATTGTGGCAAGGAACTGGTCACTCATCTCAAGAATGGTTTGTTGATTGGACAACCGGTTCGCTTAATAATCCTACTGCGGCTCTAAGGCCAAATCAGAATAGGACTCTTGCAATAAATGCAGACAGGAGCGCAATAGGAACCGTTTGTAATGTAATACCTTCCACTGGAAATGTCTATAATGATTACAATATAACTTTAGTTGGGAGTCATAGCACAAGACCGACTGAAGTCAAACTTCAGCTACCAGCTCGCTATAATCATAGTTCCCCTGTATATATAACTACACATGGTATCGGGAATTACTGTACATGGAATTATATTAGTTCTAATCAAACTTGGTATATGGCAAACTAAAGGTTTTCCCTCAGCACATTTCTTGTCAATGAATTGGAACAGTGACATGGATTCCGTATTCGTGCAGAGTTGCTACTACCGGCTCACGGTCGAGCCCGATGATTTCCATGACCATGTGGGTAGTCTCACCCAAGGCAATGATGGCATAGACCATCTGCTCCGAGCAAACCTCTGAATGAGGATACTTCTTCAGCAACAACACGACCGCATCCATTGGCTACAGAGCTGCCACCATGCTTTTCCCTTTGGATGCATCAATTTCAACAACGTTCATAAAGTTCCCTCCTATGTGATTGGACTCATTACTTGTTCAGTCTCCTCAGTGACATGAACACGCCGAAATGTCCGGCGGTACAATCTGAGCAAATCGAATGCTTCGAATGAGAGAGGCAGCTAATGGGCATGTTAGCCAAAAGTATTTTCTGTCATGCCCGTTACTCTCCCATTCTAACAGCTTCGGCTCTGAGATGGAAAAAGACGCAGCTGGCTGCCGCGCCTTAAACCGGTAATTATTGTAAGGAGGTCTTCTTATGAAACATATCGCTCAAATATTGTCTTTTTCGTTAGCTCTAATACTGGCTATCACATTTACCACTCCCGTTTTTGCTGATACCAATCCGCCAGAAGATACAGCTCACGCATATCACTTTAGAACAGCGAAGGAATATGATGCGCCACGATATGTACTTAATTGCCATACAAATGGAGCTGTTGTTTCGGGAACAAAAGTTTCGTTGTGGCAAGCAACTGGCGATATCAGTCAAGAGTGGTATGTAGATTGGACCTCTTACGGTCAGTACAATCGTACCGCTGTTCTGAGATCAAATCAAAACAAATCTCTCGCATTAAACGCGAATAGAAGTGCAGTAGGAACTATTTGCGATATGCTACCCTCAAATGGAAACATTTATAACGATTACAATGTCACATTAGAGGGCGATCACTCCGTGAGTCCAACTCAAGTCAAACTACGATTACCTGCCCGTTACAACCATACCTCTCCGGTATTTGTAACTACACATGGTATCGGAAACTATTGTACATGGAACTATACCGGAGTCAATCAAACCTGGTACATGGCCGATGGACCATCCAAACAAAAATAAAGGTACTATTCAATGAAAAAAACTTCTTTATGGTGTATTGTATTTGTGCTTTTGCTCTCTATTATAATTATATATACAAGTTGTGGAGTAGAGGTGCCTACAAAGTCCGTCGCACATTCAGAGCAAGTTTTGGAAAACAATTTGAAAGAGGAATCCATTTCTGCTCTTAGTCCCTATCTTGTAACTACTTGTACAGGAATTTTTAACAATCAAGTTACGGGAACTGACAAGGGAAGTTATATATTACTCCAGAATTCAAAAGGTGAATACAATATCTTTTATGTTGACTATCTAACACAGCAAATAGTCTATCTTTCTAGTGAACCACAATCTTTGCACAACGAGGAATCAGACACAAGCTATCTAGGAGAATGTCCCGGCGGAGCTTCATTATTTTGTACAAGCGAAAATTTGTATGTTGTGGTGTTAGGAAGCGCGCCCAGTAGCAATGTACCATCTGAACCGGCAAAAATAATCAAAATGGATTTAAATGGTGCTAATAGGTCAACATTATATACTTTCAGCGATGAATATTTTTTGGAAAACACCGCATTTGCTTTTGATGGGGAATCATTGTATTTTTTGGCCGTAAACGTAGATACAGGTCTGACTGAAATTGTTTGTTTGGCAACAAATACTGGTGTATTTTCTTCACTTTTAGAATTAGAGCACAATTCTTCATATCGCCTATTGGGAACAACTTCCGATGGATTGGTATTACAACAGACTACTTTTTCGGATGAAAATGCACGGTGTAAATTGCAAGTTTTTTCTTTACAAACAAATTCTATACGTACAGTGAATGATTTCAAATATAGTGATAGGTCTTACGTCATTTCCCATGAAAAAGCATACTCTTTTAGTCCGAGCGATGGCAAGGCACGAGTTCTTTCACTGAAAAACGGGGAAGAAGATATACTTAACGATAAAGTGTTTTCAGGAGAAGACTCAACTGGTTACATGCTAGTCGGAGATATATATGACAATCACTTTTTTGTTTTGGATAAAAACACTAATGATTTATATGCAATCAAATGCACGGATGGGACTGTAACGCCAATAACTCTACAAGAAGAAGGTTTCAATGCATCAATCATGGCACAAAGTGAATCTGACTTTTTGATACTAAAAAAATATGAGGAAAAAAGTTATATTGGAAATGATCCGAATGGCAACTTAGAAAAACAATCACTGATGTTGCCTGTATACGCGTTGATTAATAAAAAAAGTTATTGGAGCAGTACTCCGGATTTCCGAATAATACAATTAAAAAATTTTAATATTCAATAAATTTATTTCTGCAATAATATTCAAGGAGAGATTCTGTGTCTGATATGAAGCGACAGATAGAACTCTACCACCTTACTAAGATATACAACAACCAAAAGACAAGTCGAAAAGCCCTGGCCGGAGTGAGTTTCACTCTCGGCCCGGGCCTTTACGGCCTTTTGGGGC
>OFOU01001290.1_pt1 | contig 15822 bp, 16 predicted proteins | sample 1542061 | NCBI WGS metagenome assembly OFOU01 (sample SAMN04209239, study PRJEB22552) | human gut metagenome | biome: gut; material: feces | host: Homo sapiens | place: USA: Oklahoma
GTTCTGCTTTGCATAGGTTTCAAGGATACGCTTCTGAGATGAGATTTGTCAAGGGGGCTTTCTGCAAAAACACGCACATTGGCCAAATCAGATAATATTAAGTCAAGAACAGGCGCTTCCCAGATGCCGGTTTTGCCTTAAAATTACGTCTCTTAATCTTAATATATATGGATAAAAGGTTAAAAAATGAGAAAAAGTTTACTTTTAATTAATTTTTGTGAATAAGGAAAATAGTATTGACAAATAAAATCCGCCGAGTATAATATAAATAGAAGAAAAAACAAGAGAATAATGTGTGTTTTATACAAAAAATCAAGATTTTTATTAGTGAAATAATTGCTGGTTTGCTTGTATAAGTTAATTATTCAGGAAAAATTTAATTATTAATTAAATTTTAAAAAGTTTAACAACCGCCGGAAGTTTGCCAACGCGCTTGGAAAATTTTTGACGGTGGGCATAGTTGAAATCCAATGTCCGTCTTTGACAGAAAGGTTGCTAAAAGATGAGCCAATTGGGCATGAACATTAAGGCCGAGAGGAAAAAGCAAAATATTTCCCTTCAGGAGCTGGCGAGCCGGGTGCAGGTTTCTACCAGTTTTCTTTCTCAGATTGAAAACGAGAAAAACGAACCTTCCCTGACCACCCTAAAGCGGATTTCCACCTGCCTTGGGGTAACGGTAAGCAAACTTTTGGGGGAGGATGAATCTGTACGCCTGATGATGATCAAAAAGGAAAGCCGACACAGGCTGACCAACCTGGGCGACGGATTAGAAATTGAGTTTATTTCCGCCTTTGACCCGGCGCAGGTAATGGAAGCCTGCATTCATGTACTTACCCCCGACGGTCAATCGGGAAAAGTTCCTTATACCCATGCGGGGCAGGAGATTTTCTTTGTGTTAGAGGGCAGGATCAAGTTAAATGTGGATGATGAAGTGATGGAGATGGAAGAGGGAGATTCTTATTATCTTATCGACTGCTCCAAATCTCATTATTTCTTCAACGCTTCTACTGAGGAAACGGCGCGGGTATTATGCGTCACTAATCCACCTTATTTTTATTGCTGCAACTAACGGGAGATCGGGCCGGTAAAGGTGAATAATTCAGAAACAATGAAGTTTCGTGACAGAAGAAAAATCTGCCGCGCAGTATTTTTGTACTCTTTTTTAAGAGGAATGTTTCTGAAACCCTTTGGAATAATCCGGTTTGTGAGGCCCGCTGGAATGATAGGGCAAAACCGCACAAAAAAGATCTGAGCAAAATTGCGGAAAATGTGATATAGTTTTCTCATGGATAAGCAGATGACGATGTCCGCATTCAGCGATGAATTAGCGAATGTACGGACACATAAGAAAGAATTTCTCGCGCAGATAGAGCGCATCGTTCCGTGGGGAGAGCGGATTGCCCTCATCAAGCCGTACTATTACAAAGGAGAGCGCGGCAATAAGCCCTATGATCTGGAACGGATGCTGAGAATCTATCTGATTCAGAACCTGTACGACCTCTCCGACATGGCAACCGTGGCGGAGGTTATAGACGGTCGCGCATTTTCGGAGTTCAGTGGCGTGGACTCCAGCAATCAAGTTCCGGATGGAGACACCTTGGGTCGCTTCCGCAATCTGCTGGTAAAGAACAGCTTACAGGAAAAATTGTTTGCGCAGGTTGTATCGCTGCTGATGGAGCGTGGAATGATTTTGAAAAAGGAACGATCGTAGATTCCACAATCATTTCTGCCCCGAGTTCCACAAAAAATAAAGAGAAGCAACGTGACCCGGATGCACATCAGGTGAAAAAGGGAAACACATGGCATTTCGGCTATAAGGCTCATATTGGTGTGGACAAGGACAGCGGTATTGTCCACACTGTAAAAGTGACTGCTGCCAATCAGCACGATGTCTCCATGACCTCGGAATTGCTGACAGGCGAGGAAACCGTTGTCTATGGAGATAGCGGCTATCTTGGGACAGAAAAGCGTGAGGACGCTGTAAAAAAGAATGCAAACGGAAAACGGATTCGCTATAAGATCAATCGTCGCCCCTCTCAGATTGCCAAGAAATCTACTCGTTCTCAAGGGCAGCTCAAACGGAGAGAACATGAAAAATCATCCGTCCGGGCAAAAGTAGAACACGTTTTTGCTGTCGTCAAAAGTCAGCTTCGATACCGAAAGACGCGATACCGAGGGCTGCGAAAACAGACGGCAAAACTGAATATGATGTTTGCACTGGCAAATCTGATTCTGGCTGACAGACCCTGTCTGGCAGTCTGATCATTGATGCCCCGCAAACAGAAAACAAAAGATTTCTTTATAAATTCTGGCAGCTCCTGCTATACCGAACCTTTTATAAGCCTGTTATGCGGTGTTGCCATAGAAAAACAGGAGGTAACTTATGGGTAAAATAGTTAACGCACACGTGCATTTTGGTCTTCCATGGGGGCCGTCCCCCCATTTAGATGTGAGCTATACGCCGGAGACTTTGCTTCGGGATATGGACCGGGACGGGGTGGATATGTCGATTATTCTGCCTTTTATTTTTAATTACGATATGGAATGGCACGCCCGCTGTGCGAGGGAGCATCCCGATAGGCTGATCGCTTATGCAATGTTCAATCCCTGGCGGCACCCCGCTATTAAAGATGATATCCGACGTTGGCGGGATTGGGGAATCCGAGGAATAAAGCTGCGTGCATCCAACGAAGCGTTTAATTTAAACAGCTTTGATCTGCTTACAGATTGTTTCGAAACCTGTCAGGAATTAAATATGATCCTGATGGTACACACGGGAGACGACGTCAACTCCGCTCCGCTGCAGGTAGAAGAGGTGCTGCGGTATTTCCCAAAACTGACGGTTTCCATTGCCCATGCAGGTTTCCGTAACGTAGCGGACGACGCTATCCGGGTGGCTCAAAGAAATAAAAATGTTATCCTGGATCAGACGGCAGCCTCCTCTCAGCAGCTGAGGGATGCCTTAGCCGCCATCGAGCCGGAAAGGATTATTTGGGGAAGCGACAGTCCGTATATGGATGAGCGGGTGGAGCTGGAGAAAATCCGAGTAGGGGTAGAGGACCCGAAAATTAGAGAGATGATCCTAGGAGAAAATGTTTTAAACATCCTGGGGATAAAATAAGTCAGGCAGAAGGGAGAAAATTTCCTATGATTATCGATTGCCATAACCACATTGGAGAACCTTGGGGAACCAGGGACCGGCAGACGCCGCAGGAACTGCTTCACAGAATGGATCGGGCAGGGATCGATATGGCGGTAGTATTTCCGTTTCGCTATGAAAATTATGATAACCGCTATACCTATGAAGCGGTAAAAGCGCATCCGGATCGTTTTATCGGATTTGCTATGGCGGCTCCGTGGGTGCGCCCAGGAATTAAAGAAACCCTTCGCAGAGAAATCGAGGAATACGGATTCAAGGGGATTAAAATTCATGCAAACGCCCACAGCTTTAAAATGACGGCGGTGATCACCCTGGCGGATATTTTTGACGTAGCCCGGGAATATGATCTTCCGGTGATCGCCTATTCCGGTGACGAACTGGTAGCGGTGCCCCATACCTTTATTCCCATTGCTCAGGCTTATCCAGACGTTAAAATTATCATGGCCCATTCCGGGTTTATGCAGAATACGCCGGAAGCTATTTCTGTAGCGAAGCAATGCCCAAATATTTATTTGGCTCATGAATCCGGAATTTCCGGAGGCCTGGGACAGAGCGTACGGGAATTAGGAGCCGAACGGGTGCTGATGGGGACGGACAGCCCTTATTGGGATTTCGAAGTCCAGTTGAAAAAAATAGAAGTGGCGGTTCCCGACGAACAGGACCGTCAAAAGATAAAAGGCGGGAATATTGCCAAAATACTTAAATTAAACCTGTAATATTGGGGGTAGACGGGGATGAGCAAGGACGCTTCTATTGCCCGAAAAAAACTATGTATGATATCTGTGCAATCGGAGAACTGATTATAGATTTTACGCCTGTAGGCGTCACCGAGCAAGGGACCCCTTTGTTTGCCTGTAATCCCGGCGGCGCGCCAGGCAATGTAATGGCCTGTCTTTCCCGGCTGGGAAAATCCGCGGCGTTTATTGGAAAGGTAGGAAAGGATCAGTTCGGGAGCTTTTTTAAACAAGTCCTCGGAGGGCAGGGGATGGAAACCCGCGGAATTATTGAGGCGGAGGACGCCAACACTACTCTGGCGTTTGTACATATTAATGAGAGCGGAGACCGTTCCTTCAGTTTTTATCGTAAAAACTGCGCGGACATTCTTTTACAGGAGAGTGAGATAGATTACGGTTTGCTGGAAGAATCCCGAGCCTTTCACTTTGGGTCGGTATCCATGACAGACGAACCTGCCCGTTCCGCTACCTTTGCTGCTGCGGCTTATGCAAAAAACGCAGGAAAACTGGTAAGCTACGATCCTAACTACCGCCCAAACTTATGGATGCAGAAAGAACAGGCTAAAGCGGCGATGCTGCAGGGGATGGAATATGCCGATGTAGTTAAGGTTTCAGAAGAAGAACTGGCGTTTTTGACAGGGGAAGGCAATATTAAGAAAATGGGACGTTCTCTTTGCCATGAATATGATCTTTCCATCCTGCTTGTTACTATGGGATGTAAGGGCGCTTGTTGTATTACCAAGGAATTTGCTATCTATCAGCCCACATTTGATGTAAAGACGGTGGACACCAACGGTGCGGGAGATGCCTCTATGGGAGGCTTCCTGTTTAGCCTGATGGAACAGCAGATCAATCCCAAAGACATCACGCAACAGGAAGCAAGGATCTGTCTGGAGTTTGCTAATGCCACCGGCGCTTTGGCAACTACCAAAAGCGGCGCGATTCCGGCGATGCCCTCCTATGAAGAAGTACTAAACTGTATTTCCCGGCAGAAGCGGTGCGCAGCAGTGCTTTCTTAAAGGAGGGAAAAATGAAAGTAAAAGTATTCCAGGACGCTCAGTCTATCGCCGAGTACACGGCGGATCAGATCCAAAAGTTGATAAAACGTAAACCAGAATGTGTACTGGGTTTGGCGACAGGCTCTACGCCGGTGCCAACCTATAGGGAAATGATTAAACGGTATGAACAAGGAAAATTGGATTTTTCCCAAGTGAAAACCTACAATTTGGATGAATATTTAGGGCTTCCAAAAGAAAATAGTCAAAGTTTTTATTATTTTATGTGGGAAAACCTGTTTTCCAAGATCAATATTCTCAAAGAAAACACCCACCTTCCGTCCGGAACAGAAGCGGATATGGAAAGCTATTGCAAAGTATATGAAAAACAAGTGGAGCAAAGCGGGGGAATAGACCTTCATCTGTTGGGGATCGGAAACAATGGGCATATTGGATTTAATGAGCCGGAAGAAAATTTTTCTCAGCATGTACATATCGTGTCCCTCACGCAGGAGACAATTCAGGCGAATAAACGCTTTTTTGAAAATGTCCAACAGGTTCCGCGCAAAGCAATAACCATGGGGATTGAGACGATTATGAAAGCGGAGAAGATTATTCTGATCGCTACAGGAAAGGCCAAAGCTAAGGCAGTCTATGATACGATCAGCGGTCCGGTGACTCCCTGGTGTCCAGCGTCAATTTTACAGCGGCACAAAGACGCCGAGATATTGTTAGATTTAGAGGCGGCCGCCCTTTTGAAAGATGAAAGCATCAACTGTTAAGACGATGGAGGTGTGAAAAATGAACGAATATAAGAGTATCGATTCCCACTGCCATATTTATTGCTTTGACAAAACCGATTATTTTAATGATCTTCCCTTATTTGATTACATGAACTTCTATAATATTGAAAAATGCTCCCAAATCGCTGTAAACGAAAGTGATAACGAAAATGTTATCCGAGTGGTTTCCCAGCATCCTGAGAAGTTGTTTGGAATTGCTTACATCAATGTGCGTAAGATGGACGAATATCTGGCAAAACTTCGCCAAGGGGTAAAAGACGGGATTTTCCGGGGGGTGAAAATGCATCCTTATGTGGAGGACTACCAGTTGGATGACCCGAAAATTTACCCTATCTATGAAACCTGCCTGGAACTGGATATTCCGGTACTTTTCCACACGGGAGTACTTCATTTTAACAAGTGGGTCACTGCCAGCGACACAGACAATTTTGATGCGAAGACCTCTTGTATCGGCTATCCGGTACAGTTTGGAAACGTGTTGGAGAGATACAAGGATTTAAAAATAATCTTCGCTCACTTCGGCGGAAACTTCTATCCGGAATTTTTAAGCCTGTGCGAGCGGTTTGACAACGCCTATATGGATACCGCCTGGCTGGATCATTACAGCGAGCGCAATCTGCCTCCGGTTACGGTGCAAAGCTGGATTGAACATGCGGTCAAGTTTTTGGGTTCACAAAAGATCTTGTACGGGGGAGAAGATATATATCCCACCGACATTGAAAAATGCAACCTCACCCGGGCGCAAAAGGACGATATCCTTTATAACAACGCAAAACGCCTATATAAACTGTAATACCAAAAATGCTTTCCGGCGCGGATGTTTCCCTCTCATCTTTTCGTTTTCTTCTCCTTATCCCGCGCCAGAAAAGGCAATTAATAAAGCAGGGGGATAAAGTATGGATATTAAGGTAATGGGGCTTTCCCATATTGGGTTGCCTACCGCCGACATAGATAATGCCATCAAATTTTATGAATCCCTAGGTTTTGAACTTTTGGTGCTGAAAAAGAATATGGACGGCTATCATTACGCTTATCTGCAAAAGGGTGATTGCATTATTGGACTTCCCCAGTGCCTTTCTCCTGAGCTGTCGCCCCAAAGGCCTTCTATGGGTGCGATAGATCATCTGGCACTAGCGTGTGAAGACATTGAGGCGGCTTATCAGGAATGTATTAAAGCGGGTTGCCGTGTGTTATCGGATGGGATTGTCTCAAATGAAATTTGGGCGCCCAAACGATGCCGGTGCTTTATGATTGAGGCGCCGGATGGGGTTCGCCTGGAATTCCAGCAGATCAGCTGAGCTGGGAGGTAAAAGATGAACGAAATTATCGTTTCTATGAAAAATATTCAAAAGCGGTTTGCAGGCGTCCATGCCTTGGATGACGCCCAGCTGACCTTGCATAAGGGAGAAGTGCTGGGACTGATTGGGGAGAATGGCGCAGGAAAATCGACACTGATGAAAATATTGTCCGGGATCTATCAGCAGGACAGCGGGCAGGTGGAAGTTGACGGCAGAAAAGTGGAATATAAAGTCCCCAAAGACGCGTTGGATGATGGAATTTGTATGATCCACCAAGAGCTTAATTTAATTCCAAAGCTTTCTGTAGCGGATAATATTTTTATCGGACGGGAAAGCAAAAACGGCCCGGTATTGGACAAAGGAAAAGACTATCAGCGCGCAAAAGAACTTTTGACCCGGCTGGAACTGGATATTGATCCCCAGATGACAGTCAGCCGCTTGACTGTGGCAAAACAACAGATGGTAGAGATTGCAAAAGGGATCTCTTACCACAGCAAGGTTTTGATTATGGACGAGCCAACAGCGGCTTTGGCCAACAGTGAGATTGAGGAACTATTCCAACTTATCCGCCAGTTAAAAGAACAGGGAGTAGCGATTATCTATATCTCCCACCGGTTGGAAGAGCTGATGCAGATTACTGACAATATCACCGTTATGCGGGATGGAAAGTATATCGACACCCTTCACACGGCTCAGTGCGATATGCAGGAACTGATCAGCAAAATGGTAGGGCGTGTCATTTATGAGGAACCGAAAACGGCTTCTCAGGTACCGGCGGATGCCCAGGTAGTACTGGAAGTTCGGAATTTGGTTTCTCCCCTGATTAAAGATGTTTCTTTCCAGCTGCACCGGGGAGAAATCCTGGGTTTTGCCGGATTGATGGGCGCGGGGCGTACTGAGCTTGCCAGATTGATATTCGGCGCCGACTGGAGACAGAGCGGAACTATCCTAAGAGACGGCAAGGAAGTAAAGATAAATTCTCCTACAGACGCGGTTGCCAATGGGATAGGTTATCTTTCTGAGGACCGAAAAACGTTTGGACTGGCGGTAAATTTGTCTATTAGCGACAATGTGGCGTTAACCTGCTGGGATGATTTTACCAAGGCTGGAGTAATTAATAATGCAAAACTGTCCCGGGCAGTGGAAGAGGCTACCCAGAAAATTTCTGTAAAGACCCCTTCTATCCAGCAGAAGGTAAGAAATTTGTCCGGGGGAAACCAGCAGAAGGTTGTTATTGCCAAATGGCTGCTGAAAAATTGTGAAATATTTATTTTTGATGAACCTACCAGAGGAATTGACGTAGGAGCCAAGAGCGAAATATATAAGTTGATGAACAAGCTGATTGAAGATGGCAAATCAATCATCATGATTTCCTCTGAAATGCCTGAACTGCTGCGTATGAGTGATCGCATTTTAGTGATGTGCGAAGGCCGGCTTACTGGAGAAATGGATATTTCCCAGGCAACGCAAGAGAAAATCATGTATTATGCCACATTGCGCTGACAGGCGTAGTTCTAATCAAGAGCGAGGAGATAAAAAGATGAGCCAAAATAGTAAAAAATCAGGGGGAGTAAAGTCCATCTTCTCTTCCCAAAGAATGATAGCCCTGTGTACGCTGTTGGTATTATTTGCGTTCTTTTCGATCTTTGGTAAACGGTTTTGTACCGCCGATACAATGATCAATCTGGTAGAAAGCTCCTACTATATTATCTGTATGGCGCTGGGAATGACTTTTATCATCGCGACCGGGGGAATTGATCTTTCCATTGGTACGGTGGGGATGTGCGGTGCGATTGTAGGCGGGGTAGCTTACAATGTATGGGGATTTCCCATGTGGGCCGCTTTGCTTATGATCATTGCTACCACCACCTTATTCGGTGCGCTCAACGGATTTTTAGTGGCCTATTGTAAATTGCCCGCTTTCGTAGCGACCATGGGGGTAATGATGATTTCCCAAGGGGTAGGATATATTATTTCAAAAGTGCAGACCATGCGTTTTCCGATTATTTCCGAACCGGACGGCTGGTTTAAACGAGTGTTTTTTAAATCCTTAAACGGTTTTCCTATGGGAATTATTTATGTGGTTATTTTGTTTTTGGTCGCGGCATTTTTGCTGCGGTATACAAAACTTGGTAAATACGCCTGTGCCATTGGTTCCAATAAGGAAGCCACCCGGCTCTCCGGTGTTAATACGAAAAGATGGGAATTATCCGTATATGTAGTCAGCGGTATTTTTACCGGATTTGCAGGATTGTTTTACGCGGCCACTTATACCTCCGTTCTTCCCGGTTCCGGCTCTGGTATGGAAATGCAGGCGGTCGCGGCGGTAGTTATTGGAGGAACCTCTCTGGCGGGTGGCTTTGGCACCATTGTTGGCACCTTGATCGGTGTATTCATTATGAACGTGCTGAAGAACGGCCTGATGACCGTTGGACTTCAGCAGCAGTGGCAGGTGTTCTTTACCGGTATCGCAGTACTGCTGGCGGTTCTTCTGGATATTTATAAAACCAGTAAAGACGGTCGGACAAAATGTTAATATGAACGCAAGGGCAAAAGCCCTGCAATAAATGAAAAAGTTAGGAGAAAAAGGAATGAAAAAATTATTAGCTTTGTTTCTCGCTGTAACCTGTATACTTACCCTCGCTGCCTGTCAGGGGGAACAATCCTCGGCTCCGTCCCAGAATGCGGCTCCCGCTGATGACGCGGCTGCTACCGACGAGGAAGAAGAACTTACCTTTGAAATGGTGAACTGCGCATTTGCCATTCAGTTCTGTCAGGTGGAAAGAGAAGGCGCAGAAGCCGCGGCAGAAGAACTTGGCGGCGTAAACATCGTTTACAGCGCCCCTCAGGATTCCTCCGGAATTCAGGCACAGATCGATATGATCAACGCCGCTATCGCAAAACAGCCGGATGCTCTACTGGTAGCAGCTCTTGATCCGGATGCCATCGCTACTTCCCTGGAAACCGCCAAGGCCCAAGGGGTTCCGGTAATCGCTTATGATGTTGCCATGCCCAACGCGCCGGAAGGTACAGTAACCGCCACGGTTTCTACCAACAATTCAAAAGCGGCTGGTTTGGCAGCGCAAAAAATGTTTGAGGATCAAGCCTTTGTAGAAAAAATCAAAGCGGCTACTCCGGAAAACCCGGTTATTGTCAGCGTAATCTCTCCAGATGCGGTACAAACTGCTCATAAATCCCGTGTAGAAGGATTCAGCAGTGAATTCTTAGCTTTAGCGGAAGAAATCGCTCCTGGTGCTGTAGAAATCAGCGGCCATGTAGCTTTCGAGAAAAAAGCAGAAAATGCCCCCAGCGTTATTATTCAAGTGGATATCTCTCCTTCTGCTTCTGATTCCGATATTCGTAATCTGGCCCAGTCGGTTATCAGCAATGAAAATCTGATCGGTATCTTCTGTGTAAACGAAGGAATTGTCACTGGCATTCTCAGCGCCACTACCGATGGCACCGACCTGGATCGGGAAACCGGAAAATACAAAGATCTGCTGATCGCTGGATTTGACGCTGGTAAAACGCTGAAAAATGCAGTACGCAATCAATGGTTCTATGGCGCGGTTGCGCAAAACCCGTATGATATTGGCTATCAGGCGGTCGTCTCCGCAGTAAAAGCTAGTAAAGGCGAAGCTGTCGAGGATATCGATGCACAGGCCAAATGGTACAACTCAGAAAACATGGATGATGAAGAAATCGCAAGACTTCTTTACGATTGATTTTCAAAAATATAGAAATAAAAAGAAGGCCGGGAGATTTCCCGGTCTTCTTTTTGTTTTATGATAACTGCAGCTGCATTGTGTAAATCTCTATCAGGTGGGGCGACTGCTCGGCAAAAAGAAACCCTGCCGACCGATAGAGACGGATTGCACGCTCGTTGGTGGCCAGCACCTCCAGCTGAATCAGGGTAAAACCCTGTTCTCGAGCCTTATTCAGCGCTACGGCGATTGCTTTGGCTCCGATCCCCTGGCCCCGGTAATCCTTTAACAGTCCTATGCCCAGACAGCCAACGGTACTTTCCTTGGAAAGAGGGCGTATGTCGCACCAGCCCACAATGGCGTCTTCGCTTTTTATAAAGAAATAGGGGTAGTTATTTTTAATCCCTTCCCGGATAAACTCCATGGTTTCCTCCAGCGGAAAAGCATGGGTTATTCTTAAGTATTTACGCTCCTGCGCTACGCGCCCAAGTGTCACCCAATATGCTTTTATATATTTTTCCTGGGCGGGAATAATTCCGACCGTGTCCATATGATCACCTCATTCCAGGGGAATTATAACATAAAGCGCCCCAAATGAAAATACAGAGGGGACGGCTTGTTTTTCCTTCTTACAAATGTTAATATTGTATTAAGGCAACACCGCAGAATGGGTTTGTTAATGCAAGACATTCTACGGATGAATCCCGTATTTTTAAATTTATCCGTGTATTGCCATCCAACTATTGTCTGAGGCAGCACTTCATCAGACTGCCAGGAAGGGCCTGTCAGCCAGAATGAGATTTGCCAGAGCAAACAATATAATCAGTTTTGCAATCTGTTTTCGCAGTCCTCGGTATCGTGTTTTTCGAAAGCCGAACTGCCCCTTTACCACACCAAATACATGCTCTACTTTTGCTCTGACAGATGACTTTTCGTGTTCACGGCGCTTAATCTGCGCTTTGGATCGGGCAGACTTTTTCTTGCTCTGGGATGGTCTGCGGTTGGTTTTATATTTGATCTTTTTTCCCTTGGTATTTCTGGTAATGGCGTCATCCCGCTTCTCAGCGCCGAGATATCCGCTGTCCCCATAAACAGCATTTTCTTCCCCAGTCAGCAGCTTCGATACCATTGTAACATCATGTGTATTGGCACCAGTCACTTCAACGCTGTGAACCAGACCACTGTCCTGATCTACGCCGATATGAGCCTTATATCCGAAATGCCATGTATTGCCCTTCTTTACCTGATGCGCATCAGGATCCCGTTCCTTCTTCTTGTTTTTGGTAGAGGATGGGGCTTCTATGATCGTTGAGTCTACAATTGTGCCTTTCTTGAGAATAAGACCCTTTTCCGTAAGGCTTTGGACCACCTGGGTGAACAGTTTCTGCTGAATGCCGTTCTCCTCAAGAATATGCCGAAACCGTCCCAGTGTATCTCCGTCTGGCACTTGATTGCTGGAATCAACGCCGCAGAACTCTGAAAACGCGCGGCTGTCTATGACCTCTGCCACAGTTCCCATGTCTGAGAGGTCATACAGATTTTGAAGCATATAGATCCGCAGCATCAATTCCAAATCGTAGGGCTTATTTCCGCGCTCTCCTTTGTAATAGTACGGCTTAATCTCTGCGACCCATTTCCCCCACGGAACGATGCGATCTATCTGCGCAAGGAATTCTTTTTTCTCCGTCCGTACATTCGCCAGCTCATCGCTGAATGTGGACAGTGTTATCTGCTTATCCATAGGTCTATTGTACCATTTTTGGGGTTATATTGCACACCTTTGTTCTGTGCGGTATTGCCTTAAGGCTTTTTTGAAAAAATTAAAATAATATAAAGATCATATCCGAAAGCAGAGGAATATATCTATGGAAATCGTCATTATTGGATGGGAAGGTAGGATCATCATGGCCGTGAAATCCTGCGTCAGCATCTCGGCGATCTGTTCATGAGAGAAATCACACACACCGGTGGCGCACAGAGCACCGATGCCGAAGGTGTGAATCCATACGTGCTCGAACAGCGTTTTTGCATTGTCTTTGCTCAAATCGTAGTCTTTTTGAAGTACATCCAGGCATTCATCGGCAAGCGAACCCAAGTGCGCGTAAATATCATCAAAGGTCTGTGCTTCGCTGATGGAAGACATAAAAATGAGTTGGTACAGCTTTGGTTCTTCCTTGGCAAACAGAATCATCTGCATACCCACCTGCTTAAAAACAGGCTTGATTTGTGCCGCTTTGTGTGCGTATTCTTCAAATCGCTCCATAGCGGCGAGCATCACTGCATCCTGAACTTCCTGCATAGAATTGAACACAGTAAAAATCGGGGTGGTGGATGTGCCAAGAGCGGCTCCCAATTCCTTGGCGGTCAGTGCCAGCGACCCTTTTTCAGAAACAACACTGAGTGCTGCTTTGGTGATCTGTTCCCTTGAAAACTTTGCTTTCGGCGGCATAATGCTCCTCCTATCTGTAATACACATTCTGTAGCGACAATTCTATAACGATGATTACAGTATCCTCATTTTTCCTAAAAAATCAATAGTCTTCATAAAAAAGATGCAATTTCCGGTTGGATAGCGTTGAATGCGCCCCAAAAGAGGCGGCGGATAAAGAAAAAAAGCGGGAGTGCATCGTTCAAAATGCACTCCTGCTGAAATTTTATCGTTCCCAACTGTCTCGATTTTTCTTCTTATTCTGCTTTTGCTGTGTCTGCTGTTGCTGTTTCCGGCGAATGAATTCCCGCACAGAGCGAACTTCCGCTTCCTCGTGGAGCAGATTTGCCACATCACGCTTGCTGTCATGCATCAGCATCGGATCATACTTCTCGCCGTAGGCAGCTTTTACCCGGTCGGCGGCAGAGCGTTCCTTTTCCTCACGAACAGCAAGCCGTGCATCCATCAGCTCAGCGGCATCCATACCGGCGGCTTGTTCTTTCAGCTCGGCATACTGCTTCAAGGAATCATCAAGCTCGGCAGAATATTTCGCCTCCTGCTCGGACAGCTTTTGCAGCGCACTCTCCAATGTGGCGATTTCTTTCTTCACGTCAGAAATACCAACATCGTCGGTGTAGTCCAAAGAGCGAAGCAGCATTTCTTTTTCGGTTTTCAGTTCCTCCAATTCCTCGGTCAGCTCGGCAATACGGCGGGTGAGGTCGTGCAGCTTGGGTATCTGATAGAACAGCGTTTCCTTTTTCTCCGCAAGCAGAGCTTTCCGTTCTTTGGATTTCTCCTTGATCTGCTGCACCAAGCCCACATAGCGTTCAAGCTCCGGCTTAACTGCATCAATACGCTTGCCCATACTGTTCTTGCCTACACCGATATAGCGAAGCTGATAGCTGAAAATCAGTATGCTGCTTCGCAGTTTCTCCATTGCCTCCTCTATGGCGGGAACCGTATTCTTTACCGCCTGCATCAGCTTTTTGACCGTTGCTTTCAGCTCACGGAGCAGTGCATTGTCTGCCTTGATCTGTCGGTTGATTTCACAGCGGTCAGATATGATGCCTTTCTTTTCCAACGCATGGGCAACCACACCCTCGTGAATGGTGGGCTGTTCGCTCAAACCTCTGTCTGCATGACTGCGGTGGTCGATGCGTTCGTCATGCCCGTATCGCTCCAAATAGCGGTTGGTCACGTCTGCCCACGCCTTGCGCCATTCCACAAGCTGTTCCTCGCTGTTCCAACGCTCGGCAATGGGATTCTGCCGCCCATACCGGGTGCTTTTGGGATGCTTGTCAGCCCGGACATAGCCCTGCGCTTCTGCTGCGGAGGGAGCCATATAGAGCTTTCTTTTGCCCACCTTGTAGGGGTACTGCTTCTCCCAGCCCTCTGCCTGGGCCTCCTTAAACTCGGCAGCGGTAAAGCCCCGTTCCTCGCCATTCCGAACGCAGAGATATTCCTTTTCGGTCTTGTACTGCCAGTTACCCTGTTCATCAAGCGGGCGCACCGTCAGCAGAGTGTGGGCATGAGGATTGTGACCGTCGGTGTCATGAATGGCGGCATCAGCGCACATCCCGTCTGATACGAACTGCTCCCGGATAAATTCTTGCAGCAGCTCGATTTGCTCCCCACGGGATAGCTCCACAGGAAGAGCAACGACAAACTCCCGCGCCAACCGGCTGTCCTTTGCAGTCTCCACTTCCTCTACGGCGTTCCAGAGTTTTTCACGATCCCGCCATTCCTGCGGGGCGTATTTCGGCAGAAACACTCCCTGCCAGACAAGCCCTTGCTTTTTTGTGTAGTCATGCTGTATCCCGTCGTAGTCATTATACAGACGGGAACAGCTCAAATAAGCGGAGGCGGCTACAGCAGAACGCCCTGCGCCCCGGCTGACTACCTTCGCTTCCAGATGGTAAATTGCCATCGTTCGTTTACCTCGTTTCCTTTTTCTGTTTCTCTTTCGTAAAAGAGAAAATGGACGGACAGAGCGCCGTCCATCTCTGCGGTAAAGCTGCCGGTGGAAGGTTTGCGCAGGCGGTTGGAGAAATAACGGCGCAGGGCACGACGGTATTTGTCCAATCGCGCAGACGATGACAGCAACATCCGCAGATGCTGTGGCATTGTCTGTCGCTTTCCGCAGAAAGCGAAATCCCCCTCGGAGAGCGCACGATGCCGCAGGCATACCACCGCCTGTTTTACAGGTGGTGAGTAAGTGCGCCCTTCGGGAGAAAAAAGAAGAAGGCCCCCGGTTTCCCGGAGACCTCCATGCGGATTCAATCGTGCTGCGGCAGCTTCTGTATCAGATAATCTTCCAGCACAGACGGTTCCATCGTCCGCACCTCCGGCAGTACCTTTTCCAGAATCGCGCCCTCCTGAATGAGCCTGCGCGTTCGCATCTTTTGTTCCTTTACTCTGTCTCTGGCCTGTGCTTCCTCTAACCGGTGCCGTGCCTGCAACAGCTTCTTTTCCGTATCCGTCATATAAAAAATCCCCCTTATCTTCGTTTCTGCCAGATGATCTCATAGCCCAGAGCGTCGGCAAGCTGGACAGCCTCAACATAGCGCAGGGATTCCCGCTGGAGCTTATTGGACAGGTTGGAAACGCTGTCAGACCAGCCGTGTTCGTCCCGCAGCAGATCGACCACCTCCTGCATGGTCATTCCCTGACGAACGATGTACGACTTGATCTCATTTCTCA
>OFOU01001296.1_pt1 | contig 15725 bp, 14 predicted proteins | sample 1542061 | NCBI WGS metagenome assembly OFOU01 (sample SAMN04209239, study PRJEB22552) | human gut metagenome | biome: gut; material: feces | host: Homo sapiens | place: USA: Oklahoma
ATGATAAATTTAACTTTTATTTATTTTGACAGTCCACTCTACGGGTAGCAGTTCAGGTTTTAATTACAACAAAATATTTTACTTACATGCACGTCGAAGCCTGGAGAGAAGTTTGTCTATATACTATTATGCTTCGCATAGTAACAAATAATTGGCTAATTTTTCTTATTATATTCATTAATAAGAAGTAAATTATAACCACTTATACAATAAAAAAGGGTGTTGCAATTATTGCAACACCCTATAGTTCTTATAATTCTTTTTTCCATAATCCGTGTAAGTTACAGTATTCATATACAGCAACTGGTTTTTCACCTTCAAGTAAAGCAAATTCAGCAACTGGTTTTTCACCTGGTTTAAGGTCTTTTCTACGTACTCCCTGATCTGTTTCAAGAAGTATGAACATTATGTAGTGTTTTTCTTCCATTGGATGTTCTACTGAACCAACCTGAGCTTTTACTACATTTCCTTCAACTATTACTTCTGGAACGTGTTTTTCTGTATCTGCATCTACTGTATTTGGAACTAGTTCTGTCATTTTCTGTCCACAGCACATTAATGGTACTGGAGTTTCATATACTACCTCAACTAAATTTTTACATCTTTCACATAAATAGAATTTTGTCATTTTAAATTCCTCCTAATAATTGACACTTTGTGTCGTATTTTTTATTTTAATTTGATTCTTACCTTAGCAATAATAGGATTGATTAAATTTCTCATCGAAAATTTTTCTCATCTTACTCAATCACTTATTAATATAATTACCCGTTAAAATCTTCTTTAAACATATAAAAGTAAAAAAAACAAAAAATTTTGAAAAAAATATAAAAAACAAAATTTCAAAGGTGTATAATTTAATATATACTCAAAGAAAAACGATAATAAATACAAAAGTATAAATCATATGAAATATAATAGAAAAATCCTTTGAAAGTGTATACAAAATAATTAAGAGAGAGTATTCTTGTGTATATATAAAAATCAGGAGGAAAATTATGAGCAAGGTGGCAAAAGCTACTATGGGACTTTTCATAGTTACCATGGTTTCGAAAATTTTTGGATTTGCCAGAGAGACTATACTGGTATCTGTCCACGGTGCAGGAATGGTTACCGATGCGTTTATAACATCGATGAATATTCCGACGGTTATATTTTCAACGATAGGGAGTGCGCTTGCGACGACATTTATTCCTATGTACTACACAGTAGAAAAAGATCTGGGCAAGGATGGGACAGATAAATTTGTAAATAATATATTCAATATGATAGTTGTTGTCAGCTTATTATTATCCGTAATTGGGTATATATTTTCTGACGAGCTAGTAAAAATATTTGCAATGAGCTATTCTGGAGAAAAACTGAAGCTGGCTTCAGAGTTTACGAGGATAATGATATGGGGGATGGTGTTTATAGGGATTAGTAATATAATGACATGCCTAATGAACATCAACTCAAAATTTATTGTGCCGAGCATCACAGGTATACCATTTAACATAATAATTATTATAGGTATTTACCTAAGTGCAAAATACGATATTAGACTAATGCCGATATTTACATTAATTGCGATGGCGAGTCAATTCTTATTCCAGGTGCCAGTTTCGTATCACGATGGATATAGGTACAAATTCTACATAGATTTAAAAGATAAGTACATAAAAAAGACGTTAATACTTGTAATACCAGTGTTTATAGGAGTTGGGGTAAATCAGCTAAATACAGTTGTCGATAGAACATTGGCATCTACTCTTGGAGATGGAATAATAACAGTATTAAACGATGCATCTATTTTAAATACATTTGTAATAGGTGTGTTTATCTCAAGTATTCAGTCTGTTGTGTACCCGCTACTATCCAAGCTATCAAGCGAAGGAAATAGCAAGGCAGCTACAGGCATAATTAGAAAGAGTGTGAATGTGGTAATAGTTCTTATGATTCCTATAGCAGTTGGAATAATGGTGCTTTCAATTCCAATAGTGCAGCTTGCGTTTGAAAGGGGTAAGTTTGACCACAGTGCAACACTATTAACAGCTGCGGCACTTTCATACTACGCACTAGGACTACCTGCTTCAGGGCTTAGAAACATACTTGGAAATGTATTCTACTCATTTGGAGATACTAAAACACCTATGAGAAACGGAATGATTGCGATGTTTATGAATATTTGTATGAACTTAGTATTTATAAAATTCATGGGACATTGTGGTCTTGCATTTGCGACAAGTATTTCAGCGACAATATGTATATTATTATTGTTTATGAGCTTGAAAAAGAAGATAAAATACTTCGGGCAAGACAAGATAATAATCACTACAATAAAATCTATAATTTCGGCGGCTATTATGGGTGTTGTGGTGTATTTTGTGTATAAATTCCTTACAATCGGCGGTATTCATGGAACAAAACACCTTATAAAAGTGCTGTTTGCGTCTGTGATGTCTGGTGTTGTCGTGTATGGGGGAGCAATTCACCTTATGAAAGTGGACGAGGTTGAAATGCTTTTAGATATTTTCAAAAGTAAATCTAAACAGATTGTTTCAAAGATAAGCAATAGATAGATGTATGGATAAATTTATGGAAAAAGAGTAAAATATGAATAGAGTAGTATAAGAGAGTAAAGAAGATAAGATTATATAAAGAGGAAAATTGGAGGGTTTAATATGATATCAGATAACCTTATAAAAAATTATGCGAGTGCAAGGGGCACATCTAATTTAGTTCTTACGGTTGGAACTATAGACAATGGAGAAATGGAATACAAAGTTTACGGTCATAAAGGTGCTCAAATAACTAAGCAACAGCATAGATACGAGATAGGATCTCTTACTAAAAGTATTATGATGGCTAAGCTATGTCAGGCAATTAGCGAAGGAAAAGTTAGTCCAAGTGACAAGATAGGGACTATATTAGACGAAAATATAAGTCACAATCCAACAATAGAGCAGCTTGCAACTCACACTGCTAGATACGGAAATTCATATCCTAAGCATATAACTAGAAAGGAAATGAAGAATGCGCTATTTAGCAAGGATAATCCATATTGTGGATATAAGGAAAATGATATATTAAATGATATAGAAAAATTCAAACCAAATGCTAAGCATCGTGAATGGGTGTATTCTCATTTTGGTGGAGCTGTTATGGGAGAAGTGTTATCTAAGATATACAATAAGGATATTAAGACGATTATAGAGGAAACTGTAGAGGAGCTAGGTCTTGAAAATACTGGCTATACAGGAGATACTGAGATAGGTAAGTGTTGGAAATGGAATGGGGACGAGGTGTATGCAGCGACATCTGGTCTAGTATCTACAGTGAATGATATGATGAAGTTTGTGCAGGAAAATATCGAGTGTGATCCGGAGTATTTAGCTTTAGGACATAAGAAGTATTATACTATTTCTAAAGGTAAGTACGATATGGGGCTTGGTTGGGTAATTAACGACGATACTAAGATTATCTGGCACGATGGAAGTACTGATAATTTTGACTGCTTTATAGGATTTGAGAAACACAGCAAGAAAGGTGTGGTTGTGCTTTCAAATTATCCTAACAAAGGAGAAATAAATGCTGCGAAGATAGGACTAGAGAAGATTACTGAGTTAGTAAAGAATCGTAAATAGGAAAAAGGAAGAACTATATATGTCTACTCCAGGCTTCGACGCTTTCTTTGCTTTTTTCGAACTCCGTTCGAATAGCAAATGTTGAAAGCGTCTGTAGATTGTCGTATGACATATATAGATTCTTCCTTTTTTATTACGTTTCTATCTAGCTCAGAAATCTTCGGGGAGTTGCTGGAGGTAGATATAGTCTTCCTATTTCTTATTACGCTTTTATCTAGCTAGGAAATTTTAAGTATGTTGTAGGTTTTGTGATATAATTTTTATATAGAGATTATAAAAGGACGTGATTTATTATGATAAATGAAAAAGAAATGGATTTTGTTGTATATTGCGTGGAGAATTTGGCTAATTATATAAGTGAGGACTCAGTAAAAGTTTTTGATTTGCTTGATGCAAATGACCTTATAGAAGGGTATATTTTAAAATTTTATGATATTTTACATACTCAAGGTAAGGATTGGATTGTTGAGGACTTAGTAGAACAATTAGAGAAAAGTGGATGTGATGAATATGTTAGCAAATAAAACTTTATTAAATATGAAATACGCAAGAGTTATAATGGAGTTTTCAAGAATTACTGGTGTTTCTGAAAATGATGCACTTAGAATATTCTATCATTCTGATTTATATTTTTTAATGAAAAATGGGATATCTGATATTCATTGTATGTCTGATAGTTGGTTGGCAGAAGAGTTGAAGGAAGAATATAATAATAAGAAAATTGCAAATAAATAAGTAGGCACTCATTTTACTTTGAGTGTCTTTTTTTGATGATATCAAATGTTTGAACGATTTTATTTTTTTCTGTTTGTATGGTATAATAGTACATATGTTTGATAAAATTGGACGATTCTGTTTACAGATCGGTCCATATAAACTAAAAGAGAGAGGATTTTTGTTTTGATTATTTTAGGGATTGACCCAGGTATCGCAATTGTAGGATACGGGGTTATTGAATACAAGGGAAATAATTTTAGAGTTATTGACTATGGTGCGATTACTACTCCAGCGCACACAGATTTGACTACTAGGCTGGAGATGGTGTACAAGGGAGTTGATACGATTATAAAGAGTTATGATATAGATGAGGTTGGAATCGAGGAGCTGTTCTTCAACAAGAATGTAAAGACTGCGATTATTGTTGCTCAAGCGAGGGGGGTTACTCTTCTTGCGTGTGCTCACAACAATGTTCCTATTTACGAGTACACTCCACCTCAGATTAAACAGGGAGTTTGTGGATATGGTAGAGCGGATAAAGTCCGGGTGCAGAAGAGTGTTACTTCATTTTTAAAGCTTAAAAAAGTGCCTAAGCCTGATGATGTCGCCGATGCACTTGCAATTGCTATATGTCACGCCCATGCAAATAAATTGGATAAAACTTTGAGAAATATTCAGGGATTATAATAAATAATAGTTATAAAAAAGTATGATTATAGAAAGGAAAAAGTTATGTATAGATACATTAAGGGAACTATCGAGGAAATAGGTTTTGACAGTATTACTATAGATAATAACAATATAGGGTACAGTATTTTGGTGTCTTCAAATACAGCAGCTCAGTATCAGGTCGGCGAAAAGGCTAAGGTATTTACTAAGCTGATAGTCAGAGAGGATGAGATGTTTTTATGTGGATTCCACTCTGAAGAAGAGAGAAATATGTTTGATATGCTGACTTCAATATCAAAAATAGGTCCAAAAGTTGGGCTTTCAATTCTTTCATTTGCGACACCAAAACAGCTTGGAGCATATATTTTAAGTGAGGATATAGCCAAAATATCCAAAGCTCCAGGAGTTGGGAAGAAAACTGCAGAGAGAATTATATTAGAATTAAAAGATAAGATAGATAAGACACAAATTGAGTTTGAGCCTACTTTATTAGAAGCTCAGCCAGCAGCTATTTCAATAGATGAATCTGTGGATGCATTGATAGCACTTGGTTACACACAGGCTGAAGCAAAAGAAGCTGTCAAGAAAACTAAGAAACCAGGTATGGAAACAGAGGAAATTATTAGAAAATCACTTACATATTTAATGAAAAATCCTATCAAATAATCTAAAGTAAAGTTTGGATTGTGAGGTAGAGAAGGGAGAAGTTGACGAGGAAATGCTAGAAGATTTCGATGAAAATAGAATTATAACGTCTACTATGCAGATGGACGATGTGGAAATTGAGAATAATTTAAGACCTAAAACACTTGATGAGTATTTAGGTCAGGAAAAGTCAAAAGAGCAGCTTAGTATTTTTATTGAGGCAGCCAGAAGTAGAAATGAACAGCTAGATCACGTACTTTTATATGGACCTCCAGGTCTTGGAAAGACTACATTAGCGGGAATAATTGCCAATGAAATGGGCGTTAATTTAAGGATAACATCTGGTCCTGCAATAGAAAAGGCTGGGGATTTAGCTGCGATACTAACAAATTTAGAAGAGAATGATGTTTTATTCATAGACGAAATTCACAGAATAAACAGAAGTGTTGAGGAAGTTCTTTATCCTGCGATGGAGGATTTTTGTTTGGATATTATAATCGGTAAAGGTCCATCAGCTAGAAGTATAAGACTTGATTTACCTAAATTCACTCTAATTGGTGCGACTACTAGACCAGGTATGCTTACAAATCCGCTTAGAGATAGATTTGGTGTAATTTGCAAACTAGACTACTACACAAATGACGAGCTTGCTCAGATAGTTAAGAGATCGTCTGGACTTTTAGGTGCTGGTATAGATGATAAATCTGCAGCAGAGATTGCTAGAAGATCTCGTGGAACACCGAGAATTGCAAATAGATTATTAAAAAGGGTTAGAGATTACGCTCAGGTCAGAGCAAATGGAGATATTACAGAACAGGTTGCAAGCGATGCACTAGAATTGCTTGGTGTGGACTCTCTTGGACTTGACTATGTAGATGAAACTCTTTTAAAAACAATTATCGAGAAGTTTGGTGGAGGGCCAGTTGGACTGGATACACTTGCAGCTTCAATAGGTGAGGATAGAAATACAATAGAAGACGTATATGAACCGTATCTAATACAGTTAGGATTTATAAACAGAGGTGCGAGAGGAAGAATGGCAATGCCAAAAGCGTACAAACATCTCAATTATCCTATAGGTGAGGAATAGAAAGAAGGGGAATGTACTATCTCATACGTGCTCCAGGCAGTCGAGCTGCATTGTAGAGTAGTATGAAAAAGGGAGACTACACATATTATCCCCGCTCCAGGCAGTCGAGCTGCATTGTCGCCGGGTTATAATATTGTGTAGCCTCCCTTACTTTTTTACATAGCAAGAGATTGGAATAATTGAGTCGTTTGTACTGCAGAAAAATCTAATATATTAATAGAAGAAAGTTTTTAAAATTTCAGAAAAAAATATCTTCTAAATATTGAAAATACTTGCACATAAAGAAAAATTTACCTGTAAAAAAATATTCCACAAAAGTTTCATTGATAAATTTTAAAGAAAGTCAATTTGTAAATATATATGGAAAAAAATTTGTTTTTTTGTTATCATAAAAAGAGTATGCAAAAATAAAATGTTAAATAACAACATCAGGTTATACACCAGATGAACTATAAAAAATGATTATAAGAAAGGAAGAGATTATTTGAAGACAAGCGATTTTAATTTTGATTTACCACAGGAATTAATTGCTCAGACTCCAATAGAAGATAGATCTGCATCAAGACTTATGGTGTTAGATAAGGAAACTGGAGAGATTGAACATAAAATTTTTAGAGATATCAAAGAATATCTTAAACCGGGTGATTGTCTAGTTTTAAATGATACTAGAGTAATACCTGCGAGATTAATAGGTGAAAAAGTGGACACAGGTGGAAAGATAGAGTTTTTACTTTTAAAGAGAAACACAGACGACACTTGGGAATCACTAGTTAAGCCAGGAAAGAGAGCCAAAATAGGGACTAAGTTCTCATTTGGTGGAGGAAAGTTAATCGGTGAAGTAGTTGGAATGGCTGATGAAGGTGCGAGAATTATAAAATTCCACTACGACGGAATATTTGAGGAAATATTAGACGAATTAGGAAATATGCCACTTCCTCCATACATAACAGAAAAATTAGAGGAAAAAGAAAGATATCAGACAGTTTATTCAAAACACAATGGATCTGCTGCAGCGCCAACTGCAGGGCTACATTTCACAAATGAATTATTAGAAGAAATCAAGGAAATGGGTGTGGATATAGCATTTGTAACTCTACACGTTGGACTTGGAACGTTTAGACCTGTAAAAGTTGACGATGTACTAAACCATGAAATGCATTCAGAGTTCTACATGGTTACTCAGGAAGCTGCAGACAAGATAAACAAAGCAAAAGAAAACGGAAATAGAGTAATATGCGTTGGAACTACAAGCTGTAGAACAATAGAATCTGCTGCCGAAGAAGACGGACACATGACAGCAAAGAGTGGATGGACAAATATATTCATCTATCCAGGGTACAAATTCAAGGTGTTAGACAACCTAATTACTAATTTCCACTTACCAGAATCTACTCTAATAATGTTAGTAAGTGCATTATGTGGAAGAGAGCACGTGCTAAATGCATACAACGAAGCTATAAAAGAAAGATATAGATTCTTCAGCTTTGGGGATGCAATGTTTATAAAATAAATTAAACTAGGGGTTGAGAAATTTGAAACACAAGAAGAATGGATTTATTTTAAATACGGCGTTTATTTTCGAAAAAATTCTTGCGGCGGTTGTATTAATTGCAGTATTTTTGGGAACAATAGATGTCCTAAGACTTATATGGGATACGTATATAGTTAATTTTGAAAATATAATTCAGTATGAACAGCTAAATGACATGCTTGGGCAGATACTGCTTTTAGTAATCGGGGTTGAGCTTGTTGTAATGCTTTCACTTCATTTGCCAGGAGCGCTAATCGAGGCACTTTTATATGCGATTGCAAGAAAAATGCTTTTAATTCCTAAAAAAGAGGGGATGTTAGAGATACTTTTAGGAGTAATTGCGATTGCTGGGCTGTTTATAATCAAAAAATATTTGATAGACCATAATGAAAACGACGAAGATGAAAAGACGTTAGAGGATCATAAAGTCGACTTTGTATGCAAGGCACTTCCAATATTCTGCAAAAACAGAAAAGACAAAAATCACGTGTGTACTTGCCAGAAAAATGAGGAAAAAGAAGAAATTGATAATTAGATAAAATAAAATTAAAAAGAAAGGATGAGAAGATGTACGCAGTAACTTACGAATTAATAAAAACTTGTAAACAGAGTGGTGCGAGATTAGGTGTGCTTCACACTCCACATGGCGATATAGAAACTCCAATATTTATGCCAGTTGGAACTCAGGCAACAGTTAAATCAATGACACCAGAAGAATTAAAAGAAATAGGATCACAGATAATACTATCAAACACATATCATTTATACTTAAGACCAGGTCACGAATTAGTGAAAAAAGCTGGAGGACTTCACGAATTCATGCACTGGGATAAACCAATATTAACAGACAGTGGTGGATTCCAGGTATTCTCACTTGGACCACTTAGAAAAATTTCTGAAGAAGGGGTAGAATTTAGATCACATTTAGATGGTTCTAAACATTTCCTAACTCCAGAAAAAGCTATGGAAATACAGAATGCACTTGGTTCAGATATAATGATGGCATTTGACGAATGTGCTCCATACCCAGCTAGTAGAGAATACGTTAAAAATTCTTTAGAAAGAACTACTAGATGGTTAGAAAGATGTAAAGAAGCTCACAAAAATCCAGAAAAACAGGCACTATTTGGAATAATCCAGGGTGGAATGTATAAGGATTTAAGAGAGCAGTCAGCAAAAGAAATAACTGCAATAGATTTACCAGGTTATGCAATAGGTGGACTAAGTGTTGGTGAGCCAAAACCAATGATGTACGACATATTAGAACACACAACTCCATTTATGCCAGTGGACAAACCAAGATATTTAATGGGTGTTGGAAGTCCTGATGATTTAATAGAAGGTGTAATAAGAGGGGTGGATATGTTTGACTGCGTTCTACCTACAAGAATTGCGAGAAACGGAACTGCAATGACAAGTCAGGGAAAAGTTGTTGTTAGAAATGCGACTTACGCAGAAGACTTCACTCCACTTGATCCTGAATGTGATTGTTACACTTGCAGAAACTACACTAAGGCGTATATAAGACATTTAATAAAAACTAATGAGATGTTAGGTGCGAGATTAATAACTACTCACAACTTACATTTCTTATTAAAATTAATGGAAAACATAAGACAGGCAATAAGAGAAGATAGACTTCTTGATTTTAGAGAAGAATTCTTCACAAAATATGGATACGAATTATAAAAAGAAAGGGCTGCTGCAGATTTTGTAGTAGCCCTTTGACGTAACACAAGTATTCGCTCTCCAGGCTTCAGCGCCCAACCATTTATGTAACACATTTCAATGTTATGGGGCGCTTGCAGAATTGTCGGTGCGAGCTACTTGTGTTTACGTCTTAAAAAGGCTACTTACAAAATCATAGCAGCAGTCTTTTCTTAAATTATAATTCGTACATAAATTGCTCAGAAAACGAGGAAGGTTTATCTTTGGTAAATGGTTTTGGAAGTTGGTATTAGGGGATTTAGGCAGATTGTTTTTTTGTTAGGATTTATTGTGTTTCTGTATTTGATATATATATACAAATGCGTTATAATATTCTTTAGACCTTAAAATAAAGGGAATATTGTATATTTGGAGGGAATTAAAATGCCAGCACAGCAGTTAATTATGAGTGTGGTTTTATGGATAGTAGTTTTCGCAGTATTCTACTTCTTATTAGTTAGACCACAGAAGAAAAAAGATAAAGAGCTTAAACAGATGAGAGACTCTATAAATGTAGGGGACAAAGTTGTTACTATAGGTGGACTTTGCGCTACAGTTGCAAAAGTTGAAGAAGAGAGAGTTGTACTTGAAGTTGGTCCAAACAGAACTAAAATGCCATTTGAAAAATGGGCAATAGGTACTGTAACAGAAAAGAAAGAAGTTAAACACGAAATAGCTGATCCAGCTAAAGAAAAAGAAGAAAATTAATATTTTTTATTATGAAGGGGCTTTTAAGAAGTCCCTTTTTTAATGCTTTGAAAAAATATATCTATTCCTCTCCAGGCAGTCGAGCTGCATTGTCGAGGAAATAGATATATTTAATTTCAAAGCAAAAAGAGAAATTCTTTGAAAAGCCCCTTCATAATAAAAAGTATTTTATACAAGGAGGATGGAATCGTAGAATATACAAAGAAGGTAGAGGATTTTTTAAGTGTTTTAAAATATGTGATTATTCTTTATATGATTAATTATTTTGTTATTTTTTGGTTATTTATCTAAAAAAAGAGGTGTTAGTTATTGGAAAAGTATAGGTATGTATGTTATAATTAGAAATAATACTATGAATGGAGGACTTTGAAATGTCAAAAAAACATATAAAAACTTTATCAAAAGCTACTTTAAAAAACAGTGCATCTAAAGGTGGATGTGGAGAATGCCAGACTTCTTGTCAGTCAGCATGTAAAACATCTTGTACAGTTGCTAACCAGGAATGCGAAAGATAATAAATTCTTAATAAAAGAAAATCGGACAGTTATTTGCTGTCCGTTTTTTGTATAAAAAGGGGGGAATTTAGTTTGAAAAAGTTATTATCAACAATATTATCAGCGATGTTAGTTGTATCTATGACAGTGTCTTCTGCATCTGCGTTGACAGTCAATGAAATAAAGGGAACGGATAGATATGAAACATCAGCAAAAATAGCAGATAAGCAAAATTATACAACTGCTATTTTAGTAAATTCTACAAAGAGTATAGCAGATGGACTTAGTGCAAGTGCTCTTGCTGGAGCAGCAAATGCACCAATTTTATTAGTAAATCAAAATTCTATTCCAGCGACAGTTGAGCTTAGATTAGAATGTACAAATAAGATTTATTTAATTGGATCTGAAGGAGCAATAAGCAAAAATATTGAGGATAGATTAAAAAAATCAGGTTTTATTGTAAGTAGAATAGGTGGTTCAGATAGATATGAAACATCTGTAAATGTTGCCAATGAAGTAAAGAGAGTTAAAGGTGGGGCTTCAGAAACATTTATCGTAAATGGTGTAAAAGGTGAGGCAGATGCGATGAGTATTTCATCTGTTGCAGCTAGAGATTCTGCACCTGTAATCCTTACTGACGGAAAGACAATATCTGCAGATGCAAAAAAAATAGTTAACAGTATACCTAACAGATACGCTATTGGACTACAGGGGGTAATGAACGAAAGCCTTGTAGAATCAATAGGTGCGACAAGAGTTGGTGGAAAAAATAGGTTTGAAACAAATAAGAAGATAATAAACACATTCTACAAAAACGTAGCATCTTATTATCTAAGTAAATCTGATCAGTTAGTGGATGCATTGGCTGCATCTCCAATAACAAAATACTCTCCTATAGTTTTAGTTAATAGAAATTCTGATAAGAGCGTATTAAAAGGTGCACAGAAGATGACTGCTCTTGGTGGAATAGATAGTGCAACAATAGAAAGCTGTAAAAAAGCAGCTCAATAAAATACATTTTTAGAAGAGGTTTACTACAAACTACTAGTATAAAATATATAGCTAATAAGAGCCTAAAAGTTTCTACGAGAAACATAAGGGCTCTTTTTTTTCTGCAACCTCTCTTGTTGTTGTTATAAATATGTGTATATGTTGTTGTATATATTGGTATTGGTTGGTACAATCTGTCCCAATGCAATATGACAACTTGTCCTAATGCAGTATGACAATCTGTTCCAATGCAACATGACAAACTGTCACTATGCTTATAACAATCTGACAGTATATTTTTGACAAAAAATGTAAGTGACTAGACTAATTTAAATACTAACCTATATGAATCTAGCAGTCAATTAAAATAGACAAATAACAGAAAGTTGTGTTATACTTATGTTTAAAAAGTTACAAAATTGTTAACAATATTAAAAGTTAGTAATAATTATTAATAATTTTAAAAAGGAGAGTGCAATGGAAAATAATACAAATAAAAAAACAAATAACAATATAAGCACAGAAAATAAAACCAATGCAGATGAATCTAAAAAGAAAAAAATAAGATTTATTTCTAAAGACTCTATAAAAGACTTAGCAATTTGGTTAACTGTATCTCTTGGATTATTCTTAATATTGGAATATCTATCTAGAAAATCTAGCTTTGAAAAAGTACAACTATTCATTAAGGACAATACATATGCTACAGTTATAAACATATTACTAATACTTGGTATAACAGGTATTATATTCTTCTTCAAGCACAAAAAAGCAGTGCTATGGATAATTTCATTCCTAATATTAGGACTTGGAATTGTAAGTAGAATGATTTTAGAATTCAGAGGAATGCCTGTTGCGTTTATGGACTTGTATGCGTTACAAGATGGGCTTAGTATAGCATCTAGATTTATCAATACAAAAATGATAATGATAGCTATTGTTATTATAGCGTTCTTTGTAATAGGTCTAGTCTTTATGTGGAAGTTAGACAATAAAAGTCAAAGATTCAATGGTATAAGTAACATAATTGCGTGGATGCTTTCGATATTAGTATTTGCAGTGAGTATAGGTCCTATAAAGAAAACAGGTATAATACATAACATAGGTTGGGATGTCCAGGCTACATATGAGCTAAATGGATTCTTATATTCAATTTTAGACTCATATTTTGGATATCTAAGAAAACCACCAGAAGGATATAGCAAAGAAGCTATAGCAAAAATAAGAGAAGAAGTAGACAAAAAGGCAGCTGAGGACACTAGAACAATAAAAACTGGAAAAGATGTTCCTAATGTTGTAATAGTTCAGCTTGAAGGGTTTATGGATCCAACAAAAATACCAAATGTAAACCTTAGTATAGACCCAATACCAAACTTTAGAAAATTGGCAGAAAAGAACACTAGTGGTTATATGAACGTACCAACTACTGGTGGTGCAACAGCTAGAACAGAGTTTGAAGTAATATCAGGTCAGAACTTTGACAACTTACTAAGTGGAGAAATTCCTTATACATCAATAGTAAAGGAAAAAACTTCAAACTCAATGGCAACGGCATTAAAAAATCAGGGATTTACAGCCCATGCAATACACAACTTTAAAGGGAATTTTTATAATAGAAATAAAGGATTTAAAAATCTTGGATATGACACATTCACATCAGTTGAATATATGAATGGCTTAGAATATACAGCACTTAATTGGCCAAAGGATTACATACTAACTAATTATATGAAAAAAGCACTAGATTCAACAAAAGGTAAAGACTTTATAACAACAGTATCTGTACAGGGACACTCAAACTATCCTACAGAAAAAGTTGATGAAGATTATCCTTGTAAAATAACTGGTGATATAGAAGATAAATATAAAAATCAGCTTTACTACTACTGTGAGCAGATAAGAGAAATGGATGAATTTATAAAACAGTTTGACGATATGCTGCTTCAGAGAAAGAAAGAAACTGGTGAAGATACAATAGTTTTATACTACGGAGATCATATGCCGAAACTTGACTATTTATATGATGGTGAAGAATATCTAAATAGATACGAATCTCCATACACATATTTTGCAACATTTGATATTCCAAAAGAAGAAAATGCAATAACTGATGCATTCCAGGCGGGAACAGAATTATTAAAACTAGGTGGAGTGGAATACGGACCAATAGAAAAGTTACACGCGTACCTAAGAAATGATAAGGACTATCTAAAAAAAGTTCAGCTTGTAGAGTATGATATATTATTTGGCGAAAAATATTATTTAAAAGATGACGAAATACAGAAGAAAAATACCATAAAAATGGGAATAGACGACATAAAAATAAATTCTGCAAAAGCTACTGGCGATACATTAACTGTTGAGGGACAGAATTTCACAGCAAGAAGCTTTGTATATCTAAACGAAAAAATGCTAGAAACTACAATGGAAAGCCCAGGAAAACTCACAGCAAAACTAAATGGAGAATTGAAAAAGGGAGATACTATAACAGTTAAGCAGCTTGGAGATCACGATGCAGAGCTTAGTAGTACAGCGGAATTTAAAATAAAATAACCCACAACCACAAACCCAATCTAAAAATAATGTAAAGGAGAAACTAATATGAGGAAAAAAATAACCATTATTACCTTAACCGGTATAATGATTCTATCAACTATAGTACCAACGAGTGCATTAGAAAAAATAGATAGAATACAGGGAAAAAATAACTATGAAACAGCGGCTAAAATAGCAGATACAATAACATACTCATCTGCAGTACTAGTAAATATGGATAAAAGTACAGCAGATGGACTTAGTGCGTCTGCATTGGCAGGATGTAAAGATGCTGTTATATTACTTACAGGAAAAGATAGTATTCCAAAAGAAACAATGGAGAGGCTAAATAAAGTTACAAATGTTTATATAATAGGGAAAGAAAATGCTATATCAAAATCAATTGAAGATGAGTTAGTAAAAATAGGTAAGCATGTAACTAGATTTGGTGGTTCAGATAGATTTGAAACATCATATGAAGTTGCAAAAGAAGTTCTAAAAACAGAGGGAAATTTAGATAAAATATTTATAGCAAATGGTGTAAAAGGTGAGGCTGACGTAGTATCATCATCACCAATAGCATATAGAGATAAATCACCAATACTTTTAACAGATGGAAACAAACTAAATAATAATCTAAAAGAAATTGCAAATAGTGCATCTAATAGATACATAGTAGGTGGAACTGCTGTAGTAAAAGAGGCTGTAAAAAATGGTTTGAAAAATTCAGAGAGAATTAGTGGTAGTGATAGATTTATAACTAATCAGAAACTTGTAGAAAAGTTTTACTCAAATCCAAATTCATTTAATATAGTTGATACATCAGACTACACTATAGCTACAATAGCAAGTTCAATAAGTACAGAAAGACCTATTGCTTTAGTAGATTATAGATTTGATCCACTTGTATTAAAAAATGCTAAAGAAATGACAGCAATAGGAAGTATATCTGATAGTACTATTTCTAAAGCTATAGGGTATTCTGGTGGATTAGATAGATTTATTTATGATTG
>OFOU01001299.1_pt1 | contig 15691 bp, 9 predicted proteins | sample 1542061 | NCBI WGS metagenome assembly OFOU01 (sample SAMN04209239, study PRJEB22552) | human gut metagenome | biome: gut; material: feces | host: Homo sapiens | place: USA: Oklahoma
CCATGATGCACATGCCCCATATACAACTTTCCATCTCCTCCATCAACAACCGACCAAATATTATCGCTAGCCAATCCCGGAACTGTTTGAGTATTGTAATGAATGAATTTTCCAGCCTTTTTATCGAAATAATCTACTCCCCGCCAATATGTCGTAATCCAAAGATTACCATCTGTAGCTGCCACAATCTTAGTAACATCATCCGTTATCAGACTTTCGGGGTTCTCGCCATCATGCCTATAGCAAAGAAAAGTGTTATTTACATAGTCATACGCATTCAGACCGGCCCTTTGCGTGCCTATCCAAAGGATAGAATCCTGAGGATCATCCAACAAACAATTCAGTTCATTGCCTGTTATACCCTGCCTTGTCAAATCTTCATTCTTCAAATAAGTAATGAAACGGGTACCATCGAATTTGTTCAACCCTTCCTCCGTGGCAAACCACAGAAAGCCCTGTTTGTCTTGAGCAATGCTCACCACATAATTATTGGATAATCCCTTCTCTATACCAAGCTGCTTAACAGAATAAGGTTGTGCCAATGAAACAACCGACAGCAGCAAGAGCCAAAGTACGAATATCTTTCTCATAGCATCAGTGTACACATTGTTAAATAATATGGTTCAAAAATACAAATAAAGTCTGTATTTTAGATACATAAATCATGCATTGCAAGATTTACCTCCCTTTTCTGCAAGATTTATATCAGGATTTTAATTCTTCTTCACGTACATTTGCACCACTAACGAATTTAATTCGTCCTCTATTAGAGTAGATGTTTAATCTTCAAATACTAATAAAATATGAAAAAGAAACATTTGTATGGTGCCATGTTATGGGCTTTTCTTGTAACTGCAAACCTATGTACGGGATGTAGTGATGATAACGACTACCCCGATGTAGACGGACAAAATCCAACAATGACATTAGCAACAGACCACATCGAGTCCGGAGCGGGACATCGATTTACTATTGAAGGGACATTAGAAGACAAAGACGGTATTGCTTCTATCAGCCTACAATGTGCCGACCTGCATTTGAACAAGACAATTGATTTAATCGAAATCTATGGTGCTCCGCAAGAGAGTTATGATTTAAGTTATTACTTTGACATAAACCGAAATGAAATCGGCGAACGTTTCACAGTCAAAGTTACTGTAACCGATGTAGGAGGACGCAGTATATCTCAAGATGTATTAATCACAATGGACGGAGATTTTGCAGCTCCGGTATTTTCAGCTGCCCCGGATGCCACTGTTACAGTATTAATGAAAAATGAAACGAAATTCAATCTTCGGTTCACGGCTACAGATGATCGTGCATTGGATTATGTCACAATTAATATTCCAGGTATAGACGGGTTTGACAACCGCCGTGTAGATGCTGATGGAAAAAGTTCATTGAACTTTGCCGAAATAATAGTATTCCCCAATGAACCGAAAAGTTATAATGTGACAATTACCGCTTTTGACAAGAAAGAAAACTCAACCACTACCACCAGTGTATTGAATATCTCAGAAATGCCGGATTTTCCCAAAATGTATCTGGCAGATGTGGCAACTGCCGAAGAACTGAATAGTGATATATTCGGGGTACCGATGGTAATTGAACATACAGGTGAATATCAGTATAAAGCAAATTATTACTGTCAAAAAGCCGGAACTAAAATATTCTTCTTACCACAAAAGAGTGACTTCACTCCTATTTGTTTCGGGCTTGATCCAGAGGATAACACCAAACTGACAGACGATCCCGAAACAGCAATGCCAATCGTACTTGACCAAGCCAATGTTTATTATGAAATTAATATTGATGTGAAGAACAGTACATACAATCTGAAAACTTACTCAATTGCCGATGCTGTAGACCCCATACCTCACACATACGGTTCTATCAGCCTTGACACATGGGGTGACGGTGGTTCGTGGTTACAGGAATTCTATTTCGGATATATGACCAGTAGCCCAACTGAAGTCCTGCGTTTCACTCAAGATAAGACCAATCCTCACCTATTCTATTTGGATACCCCCCTATTCCTGGAGGCAGGTACTAAAATGAATTTCGTTATTCATAACTGGCACTCTGACGGATGGTGGAATTATTGCACGTGGCGTGTAGACAACTCAGACGAACCGGAGATCTTCGGATATTATGGTAAAGAAGCCAAATATACCAATCCGGCATGGACCAAACCCGATCATGTAGGTGACAATTGGGCAAAACCAACAGTGAACGTCACAGGGAATTATAAACTTATATTCGACGCTCATTTGGAAAGAGCTAAACTCATTCCGGCCAATTAACAAGTAACATTAGATTTAAGATATGAAAAAGCAAATATTATTATTGTGTCTTGCGCTGACAAGTCTATGTAGCTATGCGCAGACCATCACTGTAAAAGGTGTAGTAACCTCGGCTTCAGATAAAGAACCGATGATTGGTGCAACAGTGCAAGTTAAAGGTACAGGTACAGGTACTATTACAAGTATTGATGGTGATTATTCACTAAACGATGTTGCCAAGGATGCCGTACTTGTGTTCTCCAGCATAGGATATGAGACTCAAGAAATAAAGGTAAACGGACAAACCGTTATCAATGTAGTGCTGAAAGATGCCAGTGAATTACTGGACGAAGTAGTGGTTATTGGTTATGGAGCCGTGAAAAAAAGTGACCTGACCAGTTCTATATCTACCGTAAAAGGAAAAGAAATTACCGAAACTGTAACCGGTAATGCAATGGACGCCTTGCAAGGTAAAATCAACGGTGTTCAAGTAACCAGTGGTGGTGGTCCGGGCGCACAACCAAAAGTTCTAATCCGTGGTGTAACAACAGTAAACGGAACCGATCCTTTGTATGTAGTAGATGGCATGCCGGTAGGTACAAACATCAACTTCCTAAACAGTAATGACATTGAATCTATGGAAGTTTTAAAAGACGCTTCGGCTGCTGCCATTTACGGAACACGTGCTTCTAACGGTGTCATTCTAATCACAACCAAAAAAGGAATGGCAGGAAAAACAAATATCAGTTTTAATGCATCTGCAGGTTTCCAAACACTGTCAAAACCCAAAATGGCTAATGCCGCCGAATATAAAGAAGTATTCAATACCCGATACACAAATGACGGAGGAACTTCTATTTGGAATGATACAGGCGCTACTACCAATCCCGGAGGAACAGACTGGTGGGACGAAGTAATCAACAAAACTGCTTTAGTGCAAAATTACTCACTCAATATCTCCGGTGGTTCAGACAAACTGGTTTATAACCTGAGTATGGGTTACTACCGTAACAATTCACAATATGACTATGGTTATTGGGACAAAATCAACGCACGCCTTAATACAGAATATACATTTAATAAATATGTAAAAATGGGTTTCGACATTGCCCCACGTGTAGAATCATGGGATGATACCCCCGATCTTTTTTCAGCTGCCATGTCTATGGACCCCACAACTCCTATATTCAAGCCGGAAGATCAATGGGTGGATAACGAATTCAATAACTATCAGCGTTCTTACAACAACCAGGAGTGGAACCCTGCCGGTTCATTGGCTCGCCAAAATTCCCACTCCCGTGAAATGGGTACAATTGTAAATACTTATTTACAGATAAACCCTATTCAAAAACTGACCCTGCGCACGCAGTTCGGCGCTAATGCACACTTCCGCCGTACAGACAAATTCACTCCTGAATTCTATATTGATGCTTTGGAACAATCTACATTAAGTAATGTTTCCCGTGAAATGCAGGAATGGCTTGATTGGAACTGGACTAATACTGCTACTTACATCACGACTTTTGCAGAAAAGCATAATATTAATGTAATGGGTGGCTTTACAGCTGAACGCTTTGCTGAATTCCAATCAAAAGCCTCACGTGACGATGTTCCTAATAATATGGATCAAATGCAGGAAGTAAATGCCGGTACACAAAACCAAAAGTCAGAAGGTAAAACTGCTTACAGCACATTAGTATCTTATTTAGGACGCGTGATGTATAACTATGACAATCGTTACTATCTAACAGCTTCTATTCGTGCAGATGGTTCTTCTCGTTTCCCCAAAGGAAACAAATATGCCATCTTCCCTTCTGTTTCTGCTTCATGGCGTATCATCAGTGAAAGTTTCATGCAAGACCAGAAGATTTTCAGTAACTTGAAATTACGCGGAGGTTGGGGACGTGTAGGTAATCAAAACATAGATAATGATGCTACGCTGACTTTGTTAGGACAATCTGATTATGTATTCGGTACAGCTCCAGGACGTGTTTCAGGTACTATGGTATCAGGCGTTGGCAATAATTTGCTAAAATGGGAAACAGTAGAAGACTGGAACGTAGGTGTGGATATGTCCTTCCTTGACTCCCGTCTAGACATGACCTTTGAGTATTTCCAAAAGAAATCTTCTGATATGCTCTATCAGAAACAAAATATCTTCGCCATCGGATACCCCGACTGGAACAGTACAGTATGGATGAATATAGGTAGTATGAAAGCTAGCGGTTGGGAATTAAGTCTGAACTGGCACGACAAAGTAGCAGACTTCCGATATAATGTGGGATTGAACCTTTCCGCAGTGAAAAATAAAGCTGTTAAATTCTCCGGTGACGGTCCTATCCAAACTGGAGGTTTCAACAGCGACCAAATTATCCGTAATGAAGACGGTGGCTTGATTTCACGCTTCTACGGCTACGTAGCCGATGGTATTTTCCAAAATTGGGATGAAGTTTATGCTCACACCAACGAAAATGGCAAGCTGGTACAATCCAATGCCCAACCCGGTGACATTCGCTTTAAGGATTTGAATCATGACGGAGTTCTAGATGAAAATGATAAAACATGGATCGGTAACCCATATCCCGATTTGATGGTAGGTTTGAACTTGGGTTTCAGCTATAAAAACATCGATTTCACAGCCAACTTCTATGGTACATTCGGTAATGATATTTTCAATAAGACCAAAGGTTTATACTCCGGCGTAAGTGGGCAAAACGTTTGGGCAGGTACATTGCAGAAAGCATGGCATGGCGAAGGAACCAGCAACGATATTCCTCGTCTGTCCTACAATGATTTGAATCAGAATTACACACGCGTTTCAAGTTTCTTTGTAGAAGACGGCTCTTATATGCGTTGCAAACTATTACAAGTGGGTTACACACTCCCCAAGAAGTGGTTGAACGGAACCGAATTGCGTCTCTCATTGTCGGCTCAAAATCCTTTCACTATCACCAGCTACTCAGGTATGGATCCTGAACGTCCACAGATTGGTAAAGATGGCAGTGTAATTGAAACCGGTATTGACGGCATCGCTTATCCTAACCCACGTACTTTCTTATTTGGAATTGATTTAAAATTTTAACCCTCAAGGTATAAACCATGAAAAAGATATTAACAATATTAACAATGATTGCCTCGCTGACATTCACTTCTTGTGAGGATTTCCTAACAGAGGAAGTGCGCGGGCAACAAAATTTGGATACTTATTTCCAAAGTGCAGAAGAAGCCGAAGCATTTATTACTGGTTGTTACCAGGCCATTACTTTTGGCGGATGGTGGAATATCAACACAGTATGGTTGCTTTCCGAGATGTGTAGTGATGACGGTTGGATGGGCAATACCAGCCAAAGTCAAAGTGACTATATTTCTTTGGCCCACTATCAAGGTACCGGACAAAGCAATGGTGCCATCTCCAACTTTTGGCAGTATCGATACAAAGGCATTCTACGTTGCAATATCGCAGTGGAACGCATTTCACAAGCTGATTTCTCAGATGAAGAAATGAAGAACCGGCTTGTAGCCGAAGCACGTTTTCTCCGTGGATACTTCTATTTTGAACTTGTGAAGAATTTTGGTGGTGTGCCTCTCATTACAGGCTTCCTGTTGCCCGAAGAAATACAAGGTATTACCCGCGCTTCGGCCGAAGATGTATATAAGTTCATTGAAGATGATTTAAAAGCCGCTGCTGATGTGTTGCCACAACGTAGTCAATATGCTGCTACAGATATGGGACGCGCTACCCGTGGAGCTGCATTAGGCCTATTGGGAAAGGTTTACCTCTACCAAAGCAAATGGCAAGAGGCACATGATGTATTGAAAACAGTCATCGACGAAGGTGAATATAAATTACTCGACAACTTCGGTGATGTATGGGATGTTGACCATAACAATAGCGAAGAAAGTCTGTTTGAAGTACAATATATGTATGATGGAACTTATGCATTGGGTGGTTCTTTGACTGTTATTACCGGTGCCCGTAGTGGTCCCGGCGACGGATGGTCTTGGGGACAGCCAACCGCTAACCTTGAACAAGCCTACATCGATGCAGGAGATACAGAACGTTTACGTTGGACTATCATTAAAACCGGTTGTACAGAAATTGCCGGAGAGAATAACTTCGACAAGTTCGTTGAAAACAACACAAAAATCGCCAATTATAAAGATTATATCGAAAAGTACGGTTGGGATCCCGAATGTTATATTATAGATCCGTCACAACATAAATCAGCACGTATTGTCCGGAAGTATTTTGTACCTATTGAAAAACGTCCGGAAGTATACAATATCGACAAAATTCCATTAGATCATCGTATCTTACGCTATGCAGATGTATTGTTGATGTATGCTGAAGCCTGCAACGAATTGGGCGAAGATGGTACAGCACGTACCTACCTTAATGAGGTACGGAATCGTGTAAAATTACCTGCTGTCACATCCAGTGGGAACGAGCTTCGCAAAGCTATCCGGCTAGAACGTCGTTTGGAACTGGCATGGGAACAAAACAGAATCTATGATATCCGCCGTTGGACAGATGACAATGGCAAGAAAATGATTTGTAACCTGATGGGAGCAAACGGTACATTTGTAAAATACAATACAGATCCCGCTACCCGCGACATTTACGAATGGGAAAATCAAGGTGAGGCAAGTGATAAAGGAATCAGCTTCAACGAAAACCGGGATATGGTATTCCCGATACCTTTATATGAGATTACAATGTCTAATGGTTCTATCACCCAAAATCCGGGCTGGAATTAATCATTTTCCAAAAAGAACAGATTGTTACAGGAATTAAACATTCAATAGGTCTTTATATTCTGTCGCGGATAGTTTGCTAGGATTATCCGCGACTATTTTTTAATCCATCTAAAACAATGAAACTAAAATATATTTTTACTCTTCCACTGTTCTTTTCTACTGTAGCCTGCAGTGACGATTCTCCCCAAACACCGGATACATCGGGGCAACCGGACAGCAGCATAAACGTAGAAAAAACAGTAACCATAGATGCCGGACAATCTTTTCAGACTCTGACAGGATTTGGCGCATCAGATTGTTGGGCACCTGCCTTCGTAGGAAAAAGCTGGATAACGAATCGTGACAAAATCAGTGAACTGCTATTCTCTTCTGAAATACAATCAGGACAACCTAAAGGTATAGGACTCTCCATGTGGCGTGTGAATCTAGGTGGTGGCAGTGCAGAACAAGGTGAAGCAAGTGGAATAGAAGACAAATCACGCAGAGCAGAATCTTATCTGACTGATGACTTAACATTAGACTGGACACGCTGTAAAGGGCAGCGCTACTTCTTGCAGCGCGCCAAAGAGTTTGGTTGTCAGAGTATAGTACTTTTCAGCAATACCCCTCCTGTACAATATACCTCCAACGGAAAAGGATTCTCCAATAGCGGAGGAGTTTCTAATTTGAAGGATGAATGTTATACGGACTTTGCCAGATACATGTCAGATGTAGCAAAATACTATGTAAACGAAGGATATCCAGTGACACATATCTCACCAGTTAACGAACCCCAATATAATTGGGACAGCGGCCAGGAAGGCAGCGGATGGACTAATGATGAAGTAGCCAGACTTATACGTGAATTGGATACCGCCATCACTTCTGCCGGTCTTTCTATTGATATTCTTCCAGGGGAATCTGGAGATTATGAATATCTCTACAAATTTAAGAATGATGCCGCCCATAGTAACGTACTTTCAGCATTTTTCACACCTGGAACTTCCACCTATATAGGCAACCTGACTCATGTAAAGAAACTTATCTGCGGCCACAGCTACTGGACAGATGGCACATGGGATGGTATGCGTAATGTCCGGAAACAACTGGCCCAAGCAGCCCAACAATATGATGTAGAAATATGGCAAAGTGAGTGGAGTATGTTAGGCGACGGATACAGCTCTTCCGAGTTTATAGGCTATGACCAAGCAACCGAAATGGACATTGCACTTTATATGTCAAAAGTAATACACAATGACCTAACTATAGCAGGAGTTTCCTCCTGGAGTTACTGGACCTCAATGGATATCCCCCGCTGGGGACACAAAAACCGCTTCTTACTGATTTCACTGGAACCCTCCGATGGAGTTTATGGGGATATAGAGAAAGAAGGCACTTATAAAGCTACTCCCACACTTTGGGTATTAGGTAACTACAGCCTATTCATCCGACCGGGTTATCGCCGTATCATGCTTAACATGAATGAATCATCCAGTTTCTTCGGGTCAGCATGGATTTCACCGAAAAAAGATAAAATTGTTGCTGTTTATACCAATCTATCAGAAAAAGGAGTCCGGCTAAACGAAATTCATAAAGAATGGGTAAGTGAAATAAGCTCCATCACTACTTATACAACAACAAATAACAAAAATTTGCAAGAGGTACACGTCACGGCAGACCAACAAGTAATTGTGCCTTCGGAAAGTGTTACAACTGTCATTTATAATCTGAAATAATCCCTCAACTTTATGAAATACAAAGCATTATTATTCTCTTTATTTGCAACAGCAAACCTGTTTGCTCAACATCCTGCCATTCACTTTGAAATAGAAACAGACCAACCCTGTCAAACCATGGACTATTTCGGAGCATCAGACTGTTGGAGCATGCAATTTATCGGCTTATGGCCGCAAGAAAAACAAAACCAAGTAGCCGACTGGCTGTTCAGTACGGAAAACCATGAAAACGGACAACCTAAAGGAATCGGCTTGTCTTTATGCCGTTTCAATGTAGGAGCCGGAAGTGCGGAACAAGGAGAAGCCAGCCAGATAGCCTCTCCCTGGATGCGCACCGAATGTTTCCTTCAGGCAGATGGTAACTATAATTGGAATAAACAACAAGGGCAGCGCAACTTCCTGCGTCTGGCAAAAGAACGGGGTGTAAACAAATTTTTGGCATTTCTTAATTCACCTCCCGTATATTTCACACAAAACGGTCTTGCCACCAACACAGGCCGTGGAGGAACCTTAAACTTAAAGGAAGAGCATTATAAGAATTTTGCCCGTTTTCTTGCCAATGTCATAAAAGGGGTGGAGAAACACGATGGAATCAAGTTCAATTACCTCTGTCCATTCAATGAACCCGATGGGCATTGGAACTGGATTGGCCCCAAACAAGAAGGTACACCGGCTACCAACCGCGAAATAGCCCGTGCCATACGCCTCATCAGTAAAGAGTTCGTAAATAACCAAATTGACACACAGATTCTAGTCAATGAGTCCTCTGACTATCGTTGTATGTTCGATACTCACATGACTAATTGGGAACGGGGGTATCAAATCCAGTCTTTCTTTAATCCGGACAGTACAGCCACCTATCTGGGTGATACTCCCAATGTTCCCCGGCTGATGGTAGGGCATAGTTATTGGACTAATACTCCTCTGAATAATTTACACGATATCCGTTGTCAATTAAAAGATACTTTAGACAAGTATAAGGTGGATTTCTGGCAGACAGAAACCTGTATCATGGGCAATGACGAAGAAATCGGCGGAGGCGGAGGATATGACTTCACCATGAAGACAGCATTATATGTAGCACGGATCATTCATCATGACATTGTATATGCAGGTGCTCGCAGTTGGCAATGGTGGCGATCTATCGGTGGAGATTATAAAGACGGATTAATCCGTGAGTATAGTGATCCGACTTTTCTGAATGGTGAGGTGAAAGACTCCAAATTAATGTGGGCTTTGGGAAACTACAGTAGATTTATACGCCCGGGAGCTGTTCGGAAAGCAATTATAGCCAAAGACAACCAAGGGAAAATCATTCCTGAAGGCGATACGGATGTAACCGGACTAATGTGTTCAGCATACCAAAATACAGACGGAAAGGAGGTTTTCGTTATGATTAATTATGCAGCGGAAGATAAAGAGTTTACTTTCTATCAGCGTAACGGAATTATAAAAAACTGGACAATCTATCGTACTTCGGATAAAGATGGAGAGAATCTTCTACCGGTAGGAAGCATCAAAAACCATGAAAAAGTTGTGATCCCGGCACGTTCCATTATTACGTTGGTCACTCAATAATACTCCAATATATAAAGAAATAAGGTTGGCTCTTTGTGAAGAGTTCAGCCTTATTCTCTTCTTAAAATACATTTCGGTTCTCAATCCTTCCTTTTTATACTGCTTTCCCTCACCTGCAAACAAGTAGGAATAATGATTTGCCTGATTTTTTTATCTCCCTTAATCTTATCAATCAACATCTGACATGCGGCTTCCCCCATCTTATAAGTCTGATGCGAGACGGCCGAAAGGCGAGGCACTACATAATTGGCATGTTGCTCATCTGTATACCCAATAAGCGCTATATCCTGAGGAATACGAAGATTATGATTTCTAATCACTTCCATAGCGGCAAATGCCAATGTATCATTCATGGCAAGAATTGCATCGGGAGGCTCCGGAAGCGATAATAAAATTTCTGTAGCTATTTTCCCTTCTTCAAAATCAATTTTCCGACACACAACCAAATCTTTCTCAATAGGTATCTTATTTTCCCTTAACGCTTCAAGGTAACCATGTTTTCTCTTTCTTACTATATCCAGATGGTTTGCACCACCGATAAAAGCAATCCGTTTGCTTCCATGATCCAACAAGTGCTGTGTCGCCATCTGAGCAGAATATACTCCATCAGCCACTACCGTAGAAAAACGGTCAGGCATGCAAACACGATCAAATAGAACAAGCGGCATATTCATATCATCCAAACTCAACCAATGGGCATAATCTGTTGTTTCTTGAGATAAACAACCTATAATACCTTCCACATGCATATTGACCAAATTCTCAATATTTCTTTTCTCATGGTCGTATGACTCATGGGAAGTCGTGATGATAACAAAATAGCCGTTTGCTATAGCGGTATCTTCTATACCACTTAAAATAGACGCAAAGAAATGAGTAACAATATCAGGTACAATTACTCCAATGGTACGGGGAGTATTTTTCCGGAGACTCATAGCAAAAGGATTGGGGTGATAATTCATCTCTTTTGCCAATTTTTGAGCTTTAATACAAAGTTCCCGACTGATTTCGGGACTATTTTTCAAGGCACGGGATACTGTAGGTATGGATACACCTAATATCTGTGCCAAATCTTTCAATGAAGTACGTCTCGATTCTGCCATATCAATGCTGTAAACGGTGATTCACCTACAAAGAAAGCATATTCTCACCAATATACATACAAAGAGTGCATTTTTTAGTGATAAGATTAGTGGTAAATACTGCGATATGCACCCACTATTCACCACCAACCACTTATCACTAATAAATCGTTCCGCGCATCCGGTCTTCGAATGCAGCTAAAGCAGCCTTGGCGCCTTCCCCCATTGCTATAACTATCTGTTTATAGGAAACATCCGTTACATCTCCGGCAGCATAGATACCTTTTACAGAGGTCCGGCCATTTTTATCAGTCAGAATTTCACCCATGCGGTTCGTTTCCAGCAATTCTTTAAACAAAGTGCTATTGGCAGTCAAACCTATTTGGACAAAAATACCATCCAAGGCAAAGATCTCTTCTTTTTCGGATGAACGGTCTTTCTTTATAAGCCCCACCACTTTATCACCGTTTCCTAACACCTCTACCGTTTGAGTATTAGTAATAATATCCACATTGGGCAGGCTTTTAGCTTTCTCCTGCAAAACAGTATCCGCTTTCAAAGTATCCATGAATTCGAATACAGTCACTTTGGAACAGACTCCCGCCAAATCAATAGCAGCCTCAACCCCGGAGTTTCCACCACCTATGACTGCTACTTCCTTATCTTTATAAAATGGTCCGTCACAATGAGGACAGAAAGCAACTCCATGACCGATGTATTTTTCTTCACCGGGAACATTCAATTTTCTCCAATTCGCCCCGGTAGCAATGATCAATACGGGAGCCTTATACGTTTCTCCACCTTTCACAGACAACACTTTCATGCCCTCTGCCACTTCCACTTTCTCTATCCGGCGATTTTCTAAAATATCAATATGATATTCCGCCAAATGTTTTTTCAGATCCTGGGCCAACTGTTTACCGGTAGTCTGAGGCACAGATATCAAGTTCTCAATCCCCATCGTTTCATTGACTTGTCCACCAATACGCTCGGCTATTATTGCTACTTTCAACCCTTTACGAGCCGAGTAGATAGCAGCTGTCGCACCGGCAGGACCAGCACCGGCTACCAGTACATCATATTCTTTTGTCTCAACAGCTTCCAATTCCACCGAACCGTAACGGGCTTCCAGCTTCTCCAACAGATCCCCCATACTGCTACGCCCCACATGAATCTGTTCACCATCAGCAAATACAGTAGGAACGGCCTGTACTTTCATCCGTTCTACTTCTTCTTCATTTATAGATCCATCTACTGCCTCATGGCGTATCTGACCATTCAGAAGTACCATCATATTCAAAGCTTGAACCACATCGGGACAATTGGTACAGGTGAGAGACAAATAGGTGGTCAAACTAATCGGCCCCTGTAACGCCTTGATACGTCTGGTAATAAACTCGTCCGGAAAATTCTTTCCTTTGCCGTCAGCATTCAGAACAGCCATCAACAAAGAAGTAAATTCATGACCACTAGGTACGGCACGAAATGTGATTCCCGTATCCTTTCCTTCTTTTAAAAGGATAAACTTCAGCCCTTCACTATCCTGCAACCGACAGGAAAGTTTATCCGAACAGGAAGCCACTTCTTCCAACGAGTCCACCAACTCGGCACGACTTTCGTGCTGAGGGTGGACAAAGATGTCAAAAGTATAGTGCGCTTCCAATTGGGCAAAAAGACCTTTTAACTGATCTTTTATCGCACTATCTAACATGAGTTCTATACTTTAAATTTTACCTACCAAATCAATACTCGGTTTCAAGGTCTCAGCACCTTTCTTCCATTTAGCAGGACAAACCTCACCATCATGAGTGGCTACAAACTGGGCAGCTTCTACCTTACGAAGAAGTTCATCAGCATTACGCCCGATGCTGTTGTCCTGAATTTCAGCTAATTTGATCTTGCCTTCGGGATTCACTACAAAAGTACCACGATAAGCCATACCGTCTTCTTCAATCATCACACCAAATGCACGCGACAAAGCACCTGTAGGATCTGCCAACATCGGATAAGTGATTTTGCGGATACTTTCAGACGCATCATGCCATGCTTTATGAACGAAATGTGAATCGGTGCTTACAGAATATACTTCCACTCCCATTTCTTTGAACTGATTATACTTTTCAGCAATATCTACAAGTTCGGTAGGGCATACAAACGTAAAGTCAGCAGGATAGAAGAAGAAAATAGCCCATTTACCTTCAATATCTTTATTAGTTACGGTTTTAAACTCTCCATTATGGAATGCCTGAACTTTAAATTCAGGAACTTGTGAATTAATAATTGGTTCCATACTCTTTTTATTTTTAAATTAAAACTAATTTTTAAATTGTAATTATTACATTTGCAAAGGTAACCGACTTCAGCACCTTCCACAATACCTAATTATTAGGATTATATAGAACAAGATTCATCATAAATAGGTATTGGACAAACGATTTTTTAAGTGAATTTTGCATGTAATTAAAAGGATGCTAAATGTTTTAACAACAATAGTTTCCGCCAGGGAACTTAATCGGTAAACACAGTACGTTAGAACTGCGCTATGGCGACAAAACCATCATTGCTCCGGCACTGATTGCTTTCCGGTGATATTCTTAAAAAAAATATAAAAGCCTCCTGACTTCTGTCTGTCCTTTAAAGGTTTTATGTACTTTTGTACCGCTTAAAACAAAAAACAATCAATAAAAATGGACGATTCAATACCACGAACGTGCAATAGTATTAACTGATCCGACAGGGCAATCACTACTCTGAATGCCTCTGAACGGATATAAACGAACGAAAGGAGGCAATAAGATGAGAAAATATCTTTATTGTGAGAATGGCTTTGTAGAAAAGCCACAATGGATGCCAAACTGCTGGGTGAATGTAGAATGCCCCGACCAAAGTGATTTTGAGTTTCTGACTAAAGAATTAAAAGTTCCCGAAGCTTTTTTAGAGGACATCGCCGATATGGATGAACGTCCGAGAACGGATACGGAAGACAACTGGCTACTGACCATTATCCGAATCCCCCTGCAACAACAGGGAAGCATCCCTTATATCACTATCCCCATCGGTATCATTACAAATAATGAAATCATTGTTACCGTGTGTTATCACTCCACTGAAATGATTCCTGATTTTATTGACCACACCCGACGTAAAGGAATCATTGTGCCTAATAAATTTGAATTGATTTTACGGTTAATTTACTCATCTGCCGTATGGTTCTTGAAATATCTGAAACAAATAAACAATGATGTAGCTGCCGCAGAAAAAGAATTGGAAAGGAGCATACGTAATGAGGACCTGCTCAGATTGATGAAACTACAAAAAACATTGGTTTATTTCAATACGTCCATTCGTGGAAATGAGGTGATGGTAGGTAAATTGCAAAGTATCTTCCAGGAAAAAGATTATCAAAACCGCGATTTGGTAGAAGATGTAGTTATTGAATTAAAACAAGCATATAACACGGTTAATATCTACAGTGATATCTTAACCGGAACCATGGACGCATTTGCTTCCATCATATCCAACAATGTGAACACCATCATGAAACGCATGACCAGTATTTCCATCATTCTGATGGTACCCACATTAATAGCTAGTTTCTATGGAATGAATGTAGATGTACATGTAGATGCATTACCACATGCTTTTAGTTTTATTATTTTGGCGTCCATCACATTATCTGCGTTGGCTTTTGTTATTTTCAGAAAGATAAAGTGGTTCTAAAAAATCCTGTAACAATATCATATGACCTGTCATTCACGACAACAGGTCATATGATAAAATTCTTTTCGCCCCCTAATCTTATAACAAAGATATTCAACTTACTCTTACTTTCTTTCTCCAAATACGTTTTATCCATAAATAGTATCCTGTCAATGGCAAGGTGGCTCCTATCAAAGCTGCTATAAACGTCAGTAAACGGGTAAGCATACCGCCCCAACTACCAACATGTACAGAATAGATCCATCCGCGAATCTTTCCAACCTTCTCAGCATCTTTATATAAAACTACCTTATCAATCTTACCACTATGAGGATTGAATTTATAACGATCGGAAGCACGTTGATTACCGAAGGTATTGAAAGAAACATTTGCTGCCCCATCTGATAAGGTTATCTGTTTGTAGCCGGGATTATTCAGGGCTAATTGTTCATAAACTTGTTGCCAACAAACATAGGACGAAGAATGAGAAACATTCTTTCCGGATTGGTCGCCGCCTTTCCCCCCACGCTGGGTCACCCCACCATGAGCACCTCCCTGCTGTACTTCCACGCCAAAC
>OFOU01001307.1_pt1 | contig 15619 bp, 14 predicted proteins | sample 1542061 | NCBI WGS metagenome assembly OFOU01 (sample SAMN04209239, study PRJEB22552) | human gut metagenome | biome: gut; material: feces | host: Homo sapiens | place: USA: Oklahoma
TCCGAGACTGAGCAGTTCCCTTTCCCTCTTACATCTAACCGGCAGGAGGATGGCTTTTTAGGGCGGTTGCTGCTTTGCCATGGGGCACAGATCAAAACACGCGCCGAGCTTGCCCGACGAATACACTCCTTTGATGCTGCAAAAGAGGTGCGTTTTGACTCATTTCAATTAAGCAGCCAGCTTATTGCAGGGGAGAGCTACAGCATAAATGACTTCATTGAGGATGAAATCCATGACAGCCAATCTCTGAAAACCATGATTTTAAAATTCCGATCCGCTGGATTCCCCAATTATTTAACAAGGGACTATATGAGTATGCTTGTTTCTCAGGTGCAGCTTGCTTTCCCGGAATTTCACTGTGCAGGGGTGCTCTTATGAATTATGTATGGGAGGCGCTGTTGCTGGCTGAAGAATCGGGCGTTAAGGAGGAGCAGGTTGTTTTTGTACAGGCTTCGGCAATAAACCCATATTTAGAAACTGCGTTTGAAGATCTTAACTTGAAGGGGCTTGAAAACGCATGTGTTCCTGTAAATCCTTTGTATCGGTTTGGGCCTGTTTTCAGCGCGTTGATAGGTGAGCAATTCGACCGGTTCTCAGCATCCAGAGGCTTTCTGATCGATGTATTATTTCATTTTCTGGCACAGATGGATTTGATGGATGGGATGTCCAGATTGGAATATCATCGAAAGTTTATGCAAAAAGAGGTTGTGAATGGCCGATATGGCAAAGGAACAGGAGAAATCTTTTTTACCTTTCCACATGCGCAGCGCCTGCATATTGTGGATCACCTGCTTGAACTATATAAAAATGGGGCATCAATTGCTTTACTTACCTCGTTGCTGCAAATTCTTTATCGAAATTCCATTATCTACCTGGACACCACATACAAAAGGGAATTGCTGATCTATATTGGCAAGGAAAAGACGCGGCAGTTGGAAAAACAGATTGGTTTTCTTATGGATTTATTTGTGCCGTTGGATATCTCTGTGCAGTTGTTTTGGGATATGCATTTCGGGATTATCTCGGTAGAGGAAACAATGGAACCGGATGACATTATGATTTATTAGGATGGAGGGATACTATGCCATACGGAGATGAAGAAAATATTACAGCACGACGGGCGGCACAGCTTAGAAGCAAACTGGATATTTCAAAGGAAGTCGAAATAGGTGAGCATATTTATTCATTTAAAACACGTCTCTTTCCGGACTTAAAGTTTTCCATGGCAGCGCCGGAACAAATGGAGGAACTTACAGGGGATGCCCTTATTTTAAAATATCCATCTCAATTCCGTCCGCAAATGATTTTAACCACTCTGGATGGCGCTTTAAATTTGACATTAGATCGGCTGGAAAGTGAGCGGATAGAATCAGAAAGCATTTTGGAAATGGTTCAAAATCTGCGTATGGCTGCAAAACGGATGAATCCTTCAGCCATCTACACACCGGTTGACTGGATAGACGCGGATATTCCAGTTGCCTGTTTTGAGAGCTGGGTGGGTTTATTTGATGGTGAGATATGGCAAATAACCTTTGGCGCATCAATCAAAGGGGTGCTTTTAATGGGCGGCTTCTGCGCTCCGAAAGAACAGTCGCAGTCATGGTCGGTTCTGGCAAGACAGATGATAGAAACGCTTCATATACTGCCGGATTAAGAATAGGGAGGATTATTTATGGACGGGATTTCGCAAAGGCTGATGCTGGCGCTGCAAGGCATGACCCCGATGTTTGTGGGAAAGGATTTTCACAGCCAGTCGAAGTCTCTGGCAAAGGATCTCACAACGATGATGATACAGATGGCCCGGACTGAGTTTCCTGCCAGCAGCGGCGCGCAGACGCAGGCGCCGCCCACGCAGGCTGAAACAGAAGTGATAGATGAGGTTGTCCATATCCTGCCGTTTTACAGCGACTATTATGATTATGATGATCTGGGACTTAAAACAGGTATGAGCGATTCAGTTTCTATTGTCCATGATATGATAAAGACAGCAAGAAGGCTGGAAGGGCTTGAGGATATTGACGCAAAGTACCGCGGTGAAGAATCGCTTTATACCTATCAGTCCGATGAATCCGTTCCGGCTTGGGAAATGTATCTGCCCTTTGTATATAAGGATTTGCCTACTAGAAGGACAGTTGAGATTGAAACAAGCGTAACGGGAGAAAAAACAGTTGAAAAGCGTCCCGAACAAGATCAGTTGGAAGAAAAATTAAAGCGGCATCGGGAACAGGTGGAGAGCGCCTGCAAGCTGGCCTGCATGATTTATTATGGCGGCTCCGCAGAGACTACGCCGCAAACCGCTTATGAAACAATGTTCGATGATACGACGAGAATATCCAGCTACGGGATGTGGGGGAAATGGTATGAAAAAAGGAACGGATGGCATCGGGGGATTGATATGTGCTTAGGGCCAGGGCGAAATATTTATGCAATCTGTGACGGCTATCCAATTCAGAAAAAAAGCTATTATTTTAATGTTTTTATACCGGAATTTAATATCACGGTAACTTATATGCATCTTCAGGTCAATACTGCGACGGTAAATTTAATTGATGCGACAAGGCGAACGATTAATCCAAATTATATGGAGAAAAATGCTCCAAAAACAGAAATTGAAAAATTTATAGATTGTTACGAAGAAATTTGTGAGGGTATTGAACAGGGTTCTATTCCGACAGGCGCAGAAGCAAAATTTCAAGAATTACAGGATAATCGGATGGAAGCGTTGCGGGAGCAAATGTGTCAGGGAATTCCCAAAACGCCATCACAGTTGGAAAAAATATTAGGAGATCTGGAAGCGATCCAAACGCAAACAGAACGCCTTGAGCAGATTAAAACAAGGATGCAGGAAATTCAAAGACTTATCAATTCAGGCAGAATATCGCCCGGGCTGCAAAAGGAACTGAACAATTTATCTGCGGAGCAAGCTTCTTTGTATGGGGAACAAATGGCGGCGTCTATGGTTTACTTAGGCGTCCCCAAGCTGCAGAGAGGGCAGTTGGTTGGAACAGAGTCTGATATAGGAGCTGATGGTGTTATGCATACCCATGTGGAAATCAATAAAGGCTTTTTTACAACCAATATTTTGCGGCCGTGGGCGGATATTAATTATATGGGATATAAAACACCTGGATATGCTGAGTTGTCAAATATCACGCAACCCAAAATCAGCGATATTATAGAAGCAAATCCTGAATTAGAGGGATTTTCCATGAATCCGTACCCCTATATAGACGCATGGTTTGAAGCATATGGGGAGGAACGAGCATGAAAAAAATGATTCTGTTGTTATTGCTTTTGTGGCTGTTTACAGGCTGCGCATCAACTGAGCAGACGGTTTCAGAAGCAGAAAGCTCAGATAGTGAACAGCTATTATCCTCCTGCGAAAGTGAGAGCTCCGTACAGGAATTGGAAACAGAAGAAAACCCGACGCCATGGCTTGCTGAGGAACCGATCAGATGCGGGAATGAACAGATACAGCTTTCTTTTGATGAGTTATTCCAAACAAGAGGATTTTTGGTCGGAGAATACTGGGTGTCTCTACGATGGAATAGTGTAGAGGGAACAGGCTATCTGCGTGATGTAAGCTTCAAACTATCCCCATCAGATTATTTTCCAAGGAGTTGTAAAAACGGTGGCGCAATATTGGGAAAGGATTCATGGGATGAAGACTATCTGGTTGGATTCAAGGAATTGGATAATCACGAGGAACATTTGGCGGCACATGACGAAAAGCGACCGGTACATTATGCGGAATTGGAATGCTTTATCTTTCAAGATGGGGAATTTCGTTCGTATCCTGTAGAAAGCTGGCATCAGTCCGATAGTTCCCGCGATCCACCGTTGGAGATTTCTTATGACCCCGATACTCGAACAGCGGAAGTATCTTCTATTTTAATGACAGCAAAGGTGCAGATGGATACCGGAGAAATGGCTACAAAGTTTTCAACCGAACGGCTCAAAAAAGCGAACGAAGAAGCGAAGTATGTGCTATACGCCCTGAATGAAGCGGTGGTGTCCACATTAGATGGAAAGTATGAGATAGGGGTGATCAATGATGACATAAATAGTCATGTATATTTTTCTAAAAATACCCAAACAGGAGAGGAAACATATATCGCATACGGCAGCATACCAGGATCGAGTATCGCAATTAGCAATGTTATTGAGAAGCGCGAAGGATATGTGTATCGGGAGATGACGGAAAAAGAACGCAGAGCAAGGATGGGGCCAGATATAACTGAGATTATGAGGCTTGACGGATATACGCTTTATTTCCCCTATTGGAATATCGCATATAACATTGAAACTGGAGAACAGGTGGAATAACGAGATGAAAGAGGATGCAAGATGAAAAAGCATAAGCTCGCATGGCTGCTGGCAGGGGCGCTTTTGCTGACCGCCTGCAAGGGGGCGGAGCCGGATCCGGGTACAAGCGCATCCAGCGCAGAGCCGGCATATTCCGCCCCTGAAAGCTCCATCCCGGCCGGGCCGGAAGAAAATCAGCCGGAACAGGCTTTGAAAAAAGGCTATTATTGGGTAGATCCCGAAGGAGGAAAGGAACCGGAAGCAGCAGAAGGAATATACAGTTTCGAACTTTATGGACCCCTCTGGGGAGGGCCTTATGGAACCTTCTGGACAAATACTGTAGGGGAGGATAAAGAATATCGGTATAATGCATATTTCAGCAACACTGACGTAACAATCAAATCAAAGGACTTTGAAGAGGATGGATTGGATTGTTTTTTCCCATTTCATGTTTTTTCCTATCTGGACGAAGACCGCGTCATCTGTATCTATCCGATAGATTCCAGATACATTGGAGAAAGTGATATCTTTGATGTCAATGTATGGCTTGTAAAAAGCGACGGTACGATGCAGCAGACACACCTGATATACGACCTGTATCAAGCTCTGAAAAAAGAGGATGAAACGCTTGCGCTGGACAAATTTCATGGTTTTTTGGAAGGTGTTGTATTTGACCGGGAGAGCGGCCTGCATTATGCATTGATAAGGAAGTCTCTCCCAGAGGACGATTCCCAGTATGTCCGGTATTTTGCAATTTTTGATAAAGAATTCAACTTTTTGGAATACCAGCCGGTGGATGGCGCGTTGCAAGAGTTTGGGGCAGAAGCCTTTTACCTTGACTGGCAGGACGCATATGAGGAAGCAAAACTTTCAATAAACTATATTGGTTCGCATAAGGTCCTTGTGACCCGTCAGTTTTTTACCGGAAACAGTCCTATTACATATGCAATTTATAATCTTGAAACAAAAGAACTGGTTATGGTTAAACCTTTTGTAGAAGAAATATATAGATATACTTCAAGATTGTCTTCAACACCATGGGGATATGTTTATATATTTGCTTCTGTTTATCCAACAAAAGAAGCATGGGATTCAATGATTAAAATGGTTGAAGTAAACAGTGGAGAAATCAATGTGATCACGCCTTTTCCAAAGGAAGAAGGAGGAAAGCTGGAAACGCCGTTTGGAGAAATTACAATAAAGAAGTTTACTAATTGTTTGGCTGCTCCAGACCAGAGTTTTCTGCTTTTCGTGGAATGCGAAGAATATGCGTGGCAGCCGCCTGAGGCAAACAGGGGGATATGGCCGGAAGGGACCTACACACAAGCTATTGTAAAATACAATATGGACGGAACAAAGGAATTTGTAGCGCCCGCGAGCAAACAGGCGCTATTGAGAGGTGTGGATCAGGCGGGGCGGCTGCTGATCTATTGGGACGGCGAAAACAACGGATAGGAGGCGGTGGTTGATGGCGTGGATGACAAGACAGGACATCACCATAGGAGGATATCAGCTGATGGAGCTGTCCCAGTTCCAGATACAGGCTGAGGTAAACCAGCACGGAAAGCTGTATCTGGAAGGGATGCTCAGTGAAGATACCGTGCGCCGGCTGGAAACAACGGATCAATCCGGGCAAACGATTCAAATAATTGCCGCCGGTAAGGTGATCTTTACCGGCCAGCCGGAGCGGATAGAAATACGTACATTTAACGGCTGCCACACCATGAAATTGGAAGCCGCCGGTTTCAGCAATCAGCTTTCGCTGGTTCCGCATAGTTACTTTTACCAGGATACCGCGCAAAGCTATGAAGATATGCTCAGGAAAGCGGTAGAACATTGCGGCGGGAGCCTGATCGCTGTGCAGGGACAGGAGCGGATACCGGCGCCGGTTCTGCAATACTGTCAGAGCGCATGGGATTTTGGCCTGCGCTCAGCTTCTATGCTGCATACTGTAATTGTACCGAATCTTGCAGCCGATTATCCCCAGATTTGCCTTGGCCTGCCGGAAGGAACCCGTTATGAAGTGAATCCGTCCGCCTTGGAAAAGCGCGTCGCTTTTTCCCGGCAAAGATATGATGAGGCTGCTCAAACAGGGCAAAACCACACCCGGCAGGAATATATATCTTACATCTGTGAGGACGAGCGTATTTTTTGTTTAGGGGACCGCATAACCGCAGATGGCGATGAATGGGCGGTTATGTCATTGTCCCATTCTTTTAAAGACGGCGTGCTGATTAACCAATACATATTGGGAGCGCAGGCAGGTTTTGCGCTTCCCTACAGGGGCAATCCGGTGCAGACCGGCCTGATGCTGGAAGGGACGGTCAAGGCTGTTGAAGGAGAATCTGTACAAGTTTGTTTACAGATCCCGGACGATGCGCAGGAAGGGAAAGCCTCGTGGTTTGAATATGCGCCCGCTGCCAATAACGGGATGTATGCCATGCCGCCTGCCGGGACAGTGGTATCGCTTGAATGGATGGGACAAAAGGATGGGGAATGCAAGGCAGTCCGCACCGTGCGCGGCGGTGAAAAACTGCCGGATTATGCAGAAAGGTCAATGATTACCGAGTATGGTAAACAGATGAACATGGGGCCGTCGGCGCTTTCATTTTTGTCCGACTCCAATTGGATCGGGCTGGAGGATGGAATCAAGCTGAACACAGCCGGCCGGCTGAAACTGTCAGCCGGCCGGAATATCAGCATTCATTCCAGGAAAAGCGTTTCTCTCAGGATGCCGCAGCAACTGTTCATGTCCATAAAAGGGATCCCCTCAAGTATTTGGATGGAGGGCGGGCGGATACACATAAAATCGGCCCAAAGCAGCCTGAAAAGTAACAACAGTAAGGCAATGACTGCCATGCCATATCGCGAAATTATTAATCCAGTGGCGCTTCAAGCCGGGACGGTATTGGCGCTTGCCGGAATGACGCCGGCAACGGCTGGCGGCAAATAAATTCGCGGATGTGGAAGATGAAGGGATGTGAAAAAGGCAGATGAAATATTTCAGGATTCGTCAGGAGGACAGGGATGGACAAAATTGCCTGATAAGAGGATTGATAACGCTTCCCTGCGCTGAAGATCTGCGGCGCGGAGAAATCCGGGGCCTTCCGCTTTCGAGCAGCCACTATATCACATCCTCTTTTGATGTCCTTCCGGAAATTCTCTGCAAACAGATTTTTATGGTATCGCAGGGCTTATTTGATTTGGTGACCTTATATCTTGGAGAAACGGAATACCGGAACTTTTTTCTTGAGGATGATCAGGGGCGGCAGGCTTTTTATTATATCCCACAGCTCCCTTTGATGGACTGCTTATCTGAACAGAGCCGGTCAAACCCTGATAAAAGCCGGATAGAAAGAACAATTATCAAAGCAGGGCGGGATTACCCGGACATCTTTCAGATCTCCGGGATACGGGACCGGGCCTATATCCTGTCCCTGCCGTTCGCGGAAAGCCTGCTGCGCAGAGGAGCCGGGGGATTCTTTCTGGAGGAAGCGGCAGTTGAGGAAAAACCGGATACGGAGAAAAATCTGCATATGGGAGGGCGGGAGCTATGACAATCAATCAAATCAAAATCAATGGATTCCTATTCATCGATTTGCTGGAGATGGAATTGGAGCAACAAGTGAATATGCATCCAACAGCAGTTGTTAAAGGGCACATTGCGCAGCCGGAAGCGTCCTTGTTTTTGCAGCAGGCGACCGCTGAAAAACTTCTGGTGATCACGGCAAATGACTCTGAAGGTACGGGGCATACGTTGTTCAGCGGTGTTTTAAGCGGCCTGTCCTGTATAACTGCGAACGACGCTTCCACTGTTGTGCTTCAGGGGATCGGGCACAGTTCCCTCTGCGACGTCCGCAGGGAGATCCGCGTATTTCAAGATGGGGGCATGACCTATGAACAGGTCTGCCAATCTCTTACCAGTCAGCCGGGCGCCAGCTTTATTGTACCGGAAAATGGGGCGGATGCTACCGGCGGCATGCTGGTGCAGTATGAAGAAACGGATTGGGAATTCGCCAGACGCATAGCCGGTAGATTGGGAACAGTCTTAATAGCGGACGCCCGGCTGGACTTTCCCAACATTTCAATTGGGATCCCGAGTGGAGGAAAGGTTTACCAGGAGGACCCTCTGGAATATACAATGGTGATGGATGTGGCGGCCTATCGCGATTTGAAAGAAAATGGCGTGAGGGCTGTGGAGGATGGACAAAGAGGGATTTGCTATAAAAGCCGCCAATTTTACAGTCTGTGCGATCAGGTTGTTGTGGATGGTGTCGGCAGGCTGGTATATCGCCGGAAAATTTCTTTAGAGGGCAGCGAACTGATTGCAGCCTATGAGCTGCGAACCCGTGAAGGATTCCAAACACGGGAACAGCACAATATGCATCTGATAGGCGCATCCCTGGCAGGAAGCGTTGAAAAAGTGGAAAAGGATCAGGTCCAGGTGAGTCTGGCGTATGATGTGGAAGGCGGTGGAAAGCGGTGGTTCGCCTATTCCACTCCTTACAGTTCCCCGGATGGGACAGGATGGTATTTTATGCCGGAACCGGGCGATGAAATCCGCCTGCATTTCCCAACCCAGGAGGAAGACGCGGCTTATGTAGTCAGTTCCACCCATATCACACATGGGAACCGCAGCGATCCGGAGGTGAAGTTCATCCGCACCCAGCGCGGGCAGGAGATCACATTCGCGCCTGATTCGATCCATATTACAGATGGGAATGGCTCCAGTATCCGTATGGATAAGAAACAGGGGATCACCCTGAAAACCAGTAAGGGAATTAAAATTGATGCTGCGGATGATATTTCTATAAAAGGAAAAAGCGGGGTTGTGGTAGAAGGCGGCAAGAGTGTACAGATCCGGCAGAATGACAGCCTGGTTCAGGTGCAGGAAACCATTGATATCACAGCGGCCCATGTGCGGGTACAGTGAGATGGAAACAGGGCTGTTGGAAAAAAGCATAGCGGATTTAGCTGCCGGTTTCGAAAATGCTTTTGAAGCTGCATGGGCAAGGTATGCAATTTTGCAGGGAGCAGAAAAGAAGGGGACGTTAAACACGATTTGGATTTCCTATTTGCGTACCGGCGTTTTAATGGATACGGCATGGCTTCAAATTGACCTTCTGGATAAAGGCGGATGGGGAGCTTTGGAAGAATGCTGTACGGATTGGGATATAAGGCCGGCTGTTGCTTCTATATATGAATCAGCCCAGAGAAAATATGGGCAAACAGAAGCGGAAAGAGAAAAGCAGCTTTTGGAGAAAGCGGAACAGTTTATCGGAATGTTGAAAAAACACCTCCCCACAATCATTCAGACTGTGCGGGAGGAATATCCGCAGGTCCAGTTCCGGTTTGGAGAATATATGGGAACCAGTCAAACGATATAGGAGGCGGCGATATGGAAATCATCTATCCAGTCAGCGGGGCGAAACTTGTTTGCGATAAGGGAACAAGGTATGCGCATTTTTACGCCGGATCACGCTTTTCAACAATGGGAACAGGGAGGGTAGGCATTGAAACCGACTCTTCCCCTGAAAATGTAGCCGGGAATTTCTTCAAATGCACCGTAACAGGCGCAGAGTGTGATAAATGCTTTTCGGGGGATTGGCAAAATGTCTCCAGAGAAATCACGCAGCAGGATAGGGACGGTTCTCCGCGCGGCTTGCTCACAATGCGTTCCAGCCTGCATTGCGCCCGGATGGGGACCATCACCTTTTTGACCGATGGGCAGGAAATGATTGACAATATAAAGATGCAGGAATTGCAGATGGGGAATCTGCGTGAACGGGTCAGGCGGACAATCTACGCCCATTATGGCTTTACAGCACCGACAGAGGAAGATATTGAGGCGGCAAGACAAAACGCCGCAGCAGCGGCAGACACCAGCGGGATGACAGAGGAAGAAGCCGCAAAGGCGCGCGAGGAAGCGGGCGATGCGGCGGCGGAAAACATGAAGTCAATGGATGATAAGCTGTATGAGGAATTACGGGAGCTGGGCGCCACGCAGGAACTGATTGACGCGATTAAAAAGACCGGAAAAAAGGTTTGCGAAGGCGGCGATCAGGGCTACAAAGACGAAAGGGAGGCTTTCGAAAGACTAAGAAAAAGTAATACAAAGTTAATGGAACAAGTACCTTTTGTACATCGTGCTGGGTACCAAACGCTTTTGAATTCATTAAAAGACCGTCAGGAGGCCCTGATCAGCGAACGGGACTACGAAAAAGCAAAGGCGGATATAGCAGCGGAGCTGGCCGGCATGGACGAGGCCCAATCGCTTAAAATCAAGCGGAGAATCGAAACCAGGCAGCTTGCGGATAAAGTGATCGAGCTGTTCAAAGTCAATGAGGACAACCCAGCTAAAGAGCAGGACCCCTGTACCCTGCTGGCGTGGCTGGTACTGCTCAGGGAGAATTACGAGGGAGAGGTAACGACACTGGAGTCTCTGGAGGAAGCTGTAGCTGCCGGGGATTACGAGGCTTACGGCCTCATGCCTTCACACAGAGGATTCTTTCGCGAGGAAGCTTTTGAGGGCTATTTGAACCGTGTAAAACAGATCGCACATACCATAGAACATTGTCACCCTATCCCGGGTTTTAATATAACTACAGGGATAGGAGGATATGCTGGGCATGTTGGCGTTGATTTCGCAACAGGAGTGATTGGCTATGAAATTATTGCCACAACATCTGGAATGGTAGAAAGCACTGCGATAACGCAGGGCGGATATGGAAAATCTGTAAAAATTAAAGACTATGCTGAAAATATACACATATACGCACATATGAGTGACAATAGTATCGTATCTGTCGGTGATTATTTGTTAGCAGGAAGGTTAATAGGATATAGCGGAAATACTGGGAATAGCACGGGTCCACATTTGCATTATGAAGTACAGAGCAAGGGGAGCTATGGAGACAATAAACAAATATATAACGAGCAATTGGGGACTCCAGGTTATCTTAATCCAGAAGATTTCATGCCGTAATTAAAAACATGGAGGTGCCTGTGAAAAAGATCATTTTTCTTATGATAACCGTAGTTTTATTAGTTGCTTGCACAAAATCCATAGACAACATTCAACCAGATGATCCTGGATCTCAAGATCTTAGCAATACATCGGACTTTCGTTACCAGCCGGAAATGAATTCAACAGAAAACAGCATCATACCGAAACCAACCGCTGAAATTTTTCAAGAAAATGGCTTATGGGGGGTACGAAAGTCAAAGGATGTGTTGATTCCCCCAGTCTATGATATGATCCAACCTAATCCATATAATGAAAATTACTTTTTAGTTGCACTGTTAGATCAGAACCCTGCCGGTGGGAAAAAAGAATTTCCGCAGGCGAAATGGGGCTGTGCTGATATCAATGGCGAGATCGTAATCCCTGTCGAATATTTCCGCCTTTATCCGGGTAGTCAAAGCATTGCGGCAGAAAAGAGAACGGAGACTTACAAAAAGGAAGGCGTGGGATTGCTGGACTATAATAATAAGATACTGGTTCCCTTTGAGTATGATATGATTTCGGGATTTTCAAATGGGAGATACATTATATCAAAACAGAATCGATATGGAGTCATGGATGAAACTGGAAAAGAAATGATCGCTCCTATGTATGATAGGATTCTGGAGTTCGGAAAAAATGGCTATGCAATAGCATTTAACCATTATAAGGGAATTTGCAAAAATGCAAAATCTGATTTTCAGCCCTCCATTCCGGACTTCTATCTTTTCCAATACTCTGTGATAAACCGGGATGGGGAGGCGGTCTATCAATGCCCGTATATTTTCAAATCAAAAGATGCCTCTTTTGCAGAAAAGTTAGAATTGAAAAAGGACGGTTATCCTGTCATCCATATAGATGAATCCAGATGTCAAAAGGAAGTTATTGAAATAAATGGAGCGTATGGGACATGGGGAAGTGTAAACTTTAAAACCTATCAAAATGGTTATGATACGTTTTATTGGGGCGAATATGCGGGCTTTCAGCCCATTGAGAGCATTCTCTGGGATGAAGCGATGCCGATTATTTATGGAGAATACCCATCATGAAACTGAAATGGCGATATATTTGTTTGGCGGGAATGCTGCTGCTTAATGCTTGTGGGCAAAAAGCGCCTTTCGGCACGCACCAAAGTTTGGATGCGGCACAATCTGTATCGACTGGTGAAAATGAATCGCTTTGGTTTAGTACAGCAGGACATCTGAAAAATCAAATAGAAAATGATTCCCTTAGTTCTAATGAAGAAAAACAAGAATTTGTCAAAATAGAAGACGATAAAGATATTTCGAGTCCGGAAGAATCTGCAGGTTATACGAATAATCCGCAAGATGGCGAAGGTAACAGTAATGAAAAAACCGCAGAAAAGTCTGAAACCATATGGGATCAATATGATATTGTTTACCCGGCTCCAGTTGAGGGCTATGTAATTGTCCAACGAGGGCTGGTACACGAAGTTAAGCAGGGGCTATTAAAAGAAAATGGGGAGATCGTACTTCCGGTGGAATATGATTTTATCTCATCAGATTTATCCGAAGGGCTGCTGACAGTCCAAAAAAACACGAAGTTTGGCGCAGTGAATTTAACCGGAGAGACTGTAATACCGATTGAATATGAATATCTTTCTAAGTTTTCAGAAGGACTTGCGGCTTTTAAGCAGAATGGATTGTGGGGATATCTCAACAAAAAAATGAAACCGTAATTAATCCAGTTTATCAAGCGGCAGGTAACTTTGTTGACGGCGTAGCTGCTGTTTTCCCGATTAGAAAAGAGGTTTGGCTTGAAGATTCGGATGCAAAGATTATGAGGGGTGCAGATTTTATATTGTGGTCTGTCAATTACATCGATACTGCAGGACAAACGCTTTATGAAAGCAAGACTTTAAGGAAACTCAAAAACCTGTAGAAGTGCGGATAAGCCATTTGCTCATTTCAAATTATTGTATTCGATATCTCTACGGATCTGATGGACTGCCTTCCGCTGAAGTAGTTTCGATGACTCTTGCAGAGGATGAATAGAATAATCCAGCAGCCACTTACAGCGCGCCGGGTACCAAACGCTTTTGAATTCATTAAAAGACCGTCAGGAGGCCCTGATCAGCGAAGGGGAATATGATGAAGCAAGGGAGCTTATAGCAGCGGAGCTAGCCGGTTTAGACGAGGTTCAATCGCTTAAATAAGCAGGACAACTGAATAAAAACGCCTGCGCTGTACCGAGCCACGGGTCCCTGGGATGGATGCCCATGAGTCACCAAATTGCCGGACGCCAGGAATGGAGGGAGGATACCCTCTATTCCCGGCGCCCGGCTTTTTATTTTGGCTGCTGCTCGAAATGAGGGGCAGGCATGGTACAGAGAGAAACCCGCTGGGTTCCCCAAAAAATTGCATTTGTGCAGCAGTATCGCTGCCGGTCCCCTCCGCTTCATGTCATTTCACCAAGAGAAATGACATGAAGAACGGAGGAAAGGTTCATGGCAAAACATGACCAATACCACATTGACTATGAGAAGCTCTATCCCGGCATTGGAAACAGGCCCGAGATCTTGAAAGTCCTGGAGCAGAGCGACCGAAAAATGAAATACATGGAATATGACCTGAAGACAGGACAGCCCCATCGCAGCAGGGAAACCGGAAACCGTGTTGTTCTGCTGGCACGGGAAGATTCTCTGGAACGGCTGCAGGAGGAAGGGCAAGAGCAATTCCCGGATATAACTACTTTGGAGGAGCTGACAGACGTCCGGGAAGATATCCGGCTGCTGCGCCACGCACTGCTTGAATTAGAGGAAAAGGAACTGAATCTGATTATTTCCCTATACTACAAGGGGCTGTCTGAACGTGAATATTCCCAAAAAACAGGTATTCCACAGCGCACGATCAATGACCGGAAGCATCGTATCCTTGCAAAATTAAAAAAAATTCTGGAAAATCACAAATAAAATCCGCTCAAACCTCTTTCTCAACGGCTTATATAGTGAAGGGTATTTTCAAATGCCCCTGACTGCAGCTTGAAAACAGAATATCCGAAGGTTGAAATACTTTCCCTGACGGGCCTCGAAAACCGGGGCAAGCGATGCCGGAAGATGCGCTGGGACTCACCTGCGGCAGCGCGGAGTAAACAAGAAAGCACCAGCTTTCGTTCTTTGGGTTTCTCCGCCTCCTGCCGTCAACGACGGCCAAAATAAGGTGACGAGCGGGTCCATCTGTCCGAAAAGCAGCCTGTGGCGGGTTGTTTTGCCAAGACGCCGTCAGCACACAATGATACTCCTGCCCAGCCACAGCCGCAAGCAATGGGGGCAGCTCGCAGAGAACCTGGGAGGGGTGAAAGTCCCGTGAAGCGGTGAAGCCAGCCGCTGTTTCAACCATTCGCCCACGCCTGGGGGAGTTGTGTCGAATACAGGCAATGAAGATAAATGACAGAAGCGGCGGGGGTCGTATCCAATTGGGAATTTCTCCATGATCCGTACAAGAGACGCGGCCCCCGCCTACATAAAATACAGGAGGAGAACATGAACCTGCAAAGAAAAACGCGCCAAATCCAGCGCGGCGATATCTATTGCGCCGATCTCTCGCCGGTTGTCGGTTCTGAGCAGGGCGGCAATCGTCCTGTCCTGGTCATCCAGAACAACACCGGCAACCATTTCAGCCCCACGGTAATCGCCGCGGCCATCACCGGCCACACCAAGCGGGACAGGCAGCCCACCCATGTCCGGATCAATCATTCAACCTGCGGGCTGTTTCAAAATTCTACCGTCCTGCTGGAGCAGATCCGCACCCTGGACAAATCGCGACTGAGTGAATATATGGGCCGTGTGGATGATGAGAAGATGCGGGAAGTAGATACAGCCCTGGGCGTAAGCGTTGGGCTGCAAAATACATAGGCCGCCCCAACTGCGGCGGCCTTTATCTTTATAGGGGGAACCATTATGGATCAGACAAAAATCAACATCGACTACTGCGGCATCCAAAACCTTCTCCGCATACTGGAGCAGCACGGATTCAGCAAAGCGGAGCTGAAGAAGATCTCCGCCCGGATCGCCGCACAGATGGGCGCGGACATTATTCTCAGAAACAAAAAACAGGCGGCATAGCCAGCCGGCTCCTATGTATATTTTCCCGCATTTTGAGGGAAAAACTTTGGCAGGTATTTTTCTCCCTTTGGGTAGCTATTAAAAGCAAGGTGTGGTAATGTATACTGCTGAAAGGAGGTGAACACCATGAGCAGGCACAAAACTGAGGGCAGCTCGGCGCTGCAGGAAAGGAAAGTCATCGTCATCGAGGCGGCAAAGAGGCCGGAAGCCCAAAAGCTGCGGGTAGC
>OFOU01001312.1_pt1 | contig 15575 bp, 12 predicted proteins | sample 1542061 | NCBI WGS metagenome assembly OFOU01 (sample SAMN04209239, study PRJEB22552) | human gut metagenome | biome: gut; material: feces | host: Homo sapiens | place: USA: Oklahoma
TTTAACTTTAATAATTATTCTTCTTTAAAATCTGGATCATCTTCAAATTGTCTATTGAATTCTTCAACAATTTCTTCTGCTTCTTCAAAAGACATACCATCTTCATTCTCTAATAGAGAGCTTAAAAATAAATAATCAGTTTTCAATCTTTTCACCTCGCTTAATAAAATTTAAGTTTATTATTATAAGTATATCATTCCCAAATTGTAATAACAAATTGGGTTTATAAAAATGTTGACAAAAATTAAAAAATGTGTAGTCGCTTTCGCTATTAAATGTTAATGAAAGAGCGAAAGCGACCCTTGTAATTAGGGAAATCTTAATTACAAGGAGGTCACATATGAAACCTAAAGATATAAAAAAACTATTATTTTCAGAAATAAATTCTGTTTCAAAAAAATCAGATGATTACTGTATATCATCAAGAAATTTATGCACATCTTATAATGTATAACTTTGCAGAAATGATTACCTCTCACGTAGTCATTGAAAAAAAGCAAAGAAAATATACCTATAAAGCAAATTTTTCAGTCGCTACGCGTATGTGCCGACTGTTCTATCAAGGAAAAACAACATCACCTAATTTAGAAACCATCATAGCAAGAAATATCATACCTATAAGACCCGATAAGCATCGTGAGCGAAAGATCACTGTAAAAGTATTTCATGGTTTCATATATAGGGTAGCATAAATCAGCTAAAATATCATAAAATTTTTTAGACAGATTTTTATCTGTCTTATTTGTGTGTCAAAAATATAAAAATAGCAGAAAAGTTTTTCACTTTCCTGCTATTTTTCTTTTAGATAACCTCTTTAATTATGCTAACTTAATGACATTAATCCCTTGAGATATCCCTTTATTTTAGGCTATATTATTTTGTATCTTATAAGCTGTATGCTGCTTCGAAAGCTTCCCACATTGCAAAGCTTGCCTGTCTAGCTCTCTTAGCATCCCCAACAACGTGTACTTCTGGAACGAATTCTTTTATCTGTTCAGATATTGGATCGTAGTTTCTAGAACCAAGTCCGAATAGTATGTAGTCGAATCCTTTTAACCATTCTTCTGTACCGTCAGCTCTCTGAACTTTAACGTCGTGGTCAGTTACTTCTAATATTTTAGTATTTACATTTATATGAACACCTTTGTTTTTAAGTTTTCTTATTAATGGAGTTCTATTTGGAGCACATACTCCTGTTAATAACTGTGGTAACATTTCTACTAATGTAACATCTACGTCACCGATACTAGCATCAAATCCTCTAGTGAATGCGTTTGGTCTAGCGTTTTCTAATACTGTTTCTGCAGTTTCACAAGCAACAGCTCCTCCACCTAGTACACAAACTTTTCCTTTTGGTATAACGAATTTTCCTCTTAAGAAGTCATGAGCTGTAAGAACTGGGTAGTCCTGAGTTCCTTTTATTGGTGGAACTAATGGTCTAGCACCTGTTGCAACTATAACTGCTTCTGGAGCGAATTCTTTTATGTTTTCTACTGTAGCTTCCTGTCCGAATACCATTTTAACACCAGCTTTTTTAGCTCTGTAGTTTAAGTGAGATAACCATTTAGTCATTTCCTGTTTACCTGGAGCTACTACTGCTAAGTTTATCTGTCCACCTATCTGAGTGTCAGCTTCCCAAAGTGTTACGTCATGTCCTCTTTCAGCTGCTGTAACTGCTGCCATCATACCACCAGGTCCAGCACCTACAACTAGAACTTTTTTAGATTTTTCAGCTGGAACTTCTGGGTAATCATATTCAAATCCAACTCTTGGGTTTATATGGCAACGACACTGAGGTCTATCTGCAGTACGGCTTATACAGCTTCCTCCACAGCTTGCACATGGAGTTATTTCATCAAATAAGTTTTCTTTTGCTTTATTACATAAGTCTGGATCTGCTAATAATGGTCTACCTATTGATACCCCATCAACTAGTCCTCTTTCAACTATTTCAGCAGCGTATCTTATGTCATTTATTTTACCAACAGCGTAAACTGGAACATCTACAACTTTTTTGATTTCAGATGCTTCGTGTACGTTTACACCTATGCTTTTGTTCTGACTTGGTATTATGTGTTCTAATCCTTCGTACTGAGTACCACCAGAAACTTCAAACATATTTACACCAGCTTCAACAAATTTTGGAGCTAAGTATAACATATCTTCTAAAGAGTTTCCTCCTATCATTCTTTCATCCCCAGATATTCTAAGCATTATTGGGAAATCAGGACTTACATTTCTACGAACTTCTTCTATCATTTCTATTACGAATCTTGCTCTGTTGTCTAGACATCCACCGTATTCATCCATTCTTTTATTTCTTAATGGAGATAAGAATGAACCTGGTAGCATGTAAGCATGTGCACAGTGTAATCCTATACCACCGCATCCTGCTTCTTCAACTCTTCTAGCAGCCTGTCCAAACTGTTTTATTATTTCATGTATTTCATCTACACTTATAGCACGGCTCACGTGGCAGTTAGCATTTGTATTAACTGATGGTCCAAGTGGTGCTATGTGTCTGTATCCACATATTGATTCTGGTCCTGGATGTATAACCTGAGGTATTAATGTGCTTCCTGCTTCTCTAACTCTTGTTGCAAATTCTCTGAACTGAGGAACTAAATCATCAGAATCTAAAGCAGTTGTATTACCCATATATTTATATTTACTATCTATTGTTACCGCGTCTATTGTTACATATCCTGTTCCACCTTCAGCTCTACGAACAAATATATCTGCTAATCTTTTGGGAACTGTTCCGTCAGCAGCTTCGTAGTCCATACTCATTGGTGCCATACCAACTCTGTTGTTTAATGTTAATGATCCTATTGTTAAAGGTGAGAATAGTTTAGAATTTTTCATATCCATGATGTTGTTTTTTCCTTTCGCTTTTATTTTATTTTTATTTTTTTATTTTATTTTTTATATTATGCAAACTTTTTCCTTAGTTTTGGTCAAAGCCCTTTGTCTATATTTATGATAACAAATATTCTTTTCTACCATTGGACAAAAAGTTGTCGAATACTCGCTAATTTCTTGCACTTTTTGCCTAATAATATATCACTTTTTGAATATCTATTATTATCTACTTTGGGAATATTTCTTTGGTTGACGAGTTTAATTATCATTTATATAAATTTGATAGTATTTTGTCATTTTTACACTAAAAAAGGGGCTCAAGGCCCCTCTTTTAATTGAGTGTTTTTTCAACTCTGTTATTATTTTTAAATTATTTATTGTGTATTTTTGGTAGCATTCTAACTGCAACTATTGCTAATATTACACAGCATACTTCAACTAATGCTAATGTATGTATAGAAGAAACAGATGCTAATGATTTAGCAGCAGCTTCTGCAGTTCCGTTAGCCATTACTCCAGCCATTCTAGTTGTAACTGTGTTTGCGAATAATGGTACGAATACCGCAACACCAAATGGAGCTGATATATCTCTGAATAATCCGTATGTTCCTGTTCCTGATCCAGCTTCTTCCTGAGATAATCCAGATAAAGAAACTTTCATTAGTATTGTAGCATTTCCTCCAAGTCCTATACCTAGCATTCCTAGAGCACCAGCTAACATTATGAATGGTGCAGTTTCTGTGAAGAAGTACATCATTGCACAACCTATACCAGTGAATAGAAGTGATCCTGTAAGTACAGTTTTTGGTTCTTTTTTATCTGCCATAGGTCCTATGAATACTGAACCTAAAGACATACCTATGTAAAGGATTGATATTGCGAAACTTGATATTATTGTATTTTCTGGCTGAGTAGCTCTAACGAATAATATTACGTTAGTCATGTTAGCCTGCATTAACCCCTGAGTAAGGAATAATATTAATACTGGTAATATGAATTCTTTACGTTTCATAAATTTACCACTTAATATTGGGTTTTCAGCACTGCTTTCAGCTTTTATTAATAAGAATAATGTTACTAAAGCTACTGCTGTAACACCTAGGAATGGAGCTGATGTCCAACCTATATTCTGTCCGAATGATGGTATACATAATACTAAACTGAAGAATATTAGTACGCATACTGCACCTTTTTTATCGAAGTTATCAAGACTTTTCTTTTCAAAGTCTGTTTTCTTGATCATTACTGAACATATGAAGAATGTTATAACACAAAGGGCAACACAAACCCACATCATCATTCTCCATCCAAATGCCTGCATTATTAATCCACCACAAGTTGGACCAACAACAACTGCAGCACTTGATATTAACATATAAAGAGCGAATCCCTTACCAGTTTCTTCTGGTGGATATTCAGTAACTATGTAAGCCATTATAACTGGAGCTATAGCCGCTGTACCAACCCCAACTATAAATCTTGCACCTAGCATGAATATTAATGAAGATGCTATTGCTGTTAATACGTTACCTATTGTGAATACTATGATTCCTAATAATAAAGTTTTACGACGTCCAAGTACGTCACCTAATTTACCAAGTATTGGAGCACATGCAGCTGTAGACATTGCAAGCGCTAGTGCTATCCATGTAGTATTGTTATCGTTAAGACCCATATCTGCTACGAATGCAGGTGCTAGAACGGCTGTGAAACCACCTATAAGACCTACTAGTAACGCTGCTATAGCAAATGGGATAAAGCCTTTTTTATAGTTTGCGTTTGTTGCTGTCATTTCAATTCTCCTTGTATAAAATTTAAGCAATTTTTATTTTGTTTTTTTTATAACATTTCGTTATAATATCAAGCCTGTCAAAATTTTCATTCTGGCAGGCCCGATAATTATTATTTAATTAATTTCTTATTTATCTTTTTTAGCCATGTGAGGTATAACCTGATCTAATTTATAACGTTTTATAGTTGTTTCAAGGTCGAATTCGTTTACGATACCTTTAGCGTATAAATCGTTAACTTCTTCTTCAGAGTATCCAAGGTCTCTAAGTATGTCTCTGTTGTCCATACCGAATAATGGAGCACCTCTCCATATTTCAGAAGGGTTGTTTTTGAATTTGTTTATTAATCCAAGACCTTTTATGTGTCCCATCATTGGGTCATCCCATTCCATTATAGTTCCACGAGCATTCCAGTGAGGATCGTTTAAGCAGTCTTCAAGATCGTAAACTCTCTGGCATGGTATCTGAGCATCTATCATAGCTTTTTCAACTTCTGGCATAGTTCTTTCAGCAACGAATGCTTCCATAGCTTTTTCCATTCTCTGTCCAACTGGAGTATTTATCATCCATCCTGTGAATCCTTCTGGGAAGTCAGGGTCACCTGTACCAGGAACTGGAAGCCCTATTACAGGGAATCCTCTCTTACATACTTCAGCACCAGTCATACCTATGAATATAGTTCTTCCATCTTTACAAGTATAGAAGCTGAATAGAGCTGCCTGAGCATCTTTGTTACCAGTTTTTGGAACACTTACACCATCAGTAGCGTACTGTATCATACGTCCGTCCATTATACGAGCTAATGCTTCGTACTGAGCTATATCTACAGATTCTCCTTTTCCAGTTAACTGAGTACTTACGTAGCATGCTAGCATTGCCCAGCAAGTAGTAAGACCACATACGAAGTCACTTAGGTAAGGATTTATTTTTAATGCTTCATTAACACCGTTTAATGACATGTATCCACTGAATGCCTGTCCAACAGCATCGTAAGAAGCTTTTGTTACGTATGCTGGATCTCCAACCTGTCCGTATCCAGAAACGTGAACTATAGCTATTTTAGGGTTTACTGACCATATAACTTCATCAGAAAGTCCTAGTCTGTCGTACTGTCCACCTTTTGATGATTCAACCCATATATCAGCCCATTTTATTAAGTCTAAGAATATTTTTCTACCTTCTTCAGATTTTATATCAGCAACCATTGATAACTGGTTTCTGTGGTTCTGAGGATATCCATACCAACCTCTCTGGTTGTCAGGTTTTTTAGGTCCTTCGAAGTGTATAACTGTAGCACCACATTCTGCTAAAAGTCCACCACCTAGAGGTCCAGCTATGTTAGATCCACTATCTAATATTTTTAATCCAGAAAGTGCACCAAATTTAGGAAAATCTTTTAATCCAGCCATTTTATTTCTCCTTTTCTTTTAAAGAACATTTTTTATATTAATCGTCGTATTATCTATCTAATTACAGTTTTAAATTAAAGTAAATCTTATGATGGTCTATAAGCACCGTCAACGCTTACAGTTGTAGCTGTTATACCACTAGCTAAGTCAGAAGCTAAGAATAAGTAAGTATTAGCTATTTCTTCTGGTTCTAACATTCTCTTCATTGGGAATGAGCTTAGGTATCCATCTAATATTTCATCTGGTATATTACCAACCATTGGAGTGTTAACAACACCTGGTGCAACACCAACAACTCTTATGTTTTTACGTATTATTTCTCTACCAAGAGCCTGAGTGAATCCTACAACAGCTGCTTTACTTGTTGGGTATCCAACTCCTGATAATGATCCGTGTATTCCTGTTACAGAAGCAGTATTTATTATAACTCCTTCTTTTCTACCTTTCATGCACTGGTAAGCAGCCCAAGCACCATTGAATACACCTGTAACGTTTATATCCATCATATATTTGAATTCTTCTGGGCTAACTCTTGAGAATACGTTTGAGCTAGTAACACCAGCATTGTTTATCATAACGTCTAATCTTCCGTATTTTTCAGCTACTGCACCAACTGCAGCCATAACTTCATCTCTATTAGTTAAATCTGGAGCAAATCCTAATACTTCTTTATCTGGGTGAGTTTCTTTTAATTCTGCTTTAGCAGCATCTACTTCTTCCTGAGTTTTTCCGAATATAGAAACTGTTGCACCGTTATCCATGAATATTTTTGCTGCGCAAAGACCTATACCACTTGTTCCACCTGTTATTATAACTATTTTGTCCTGTACTAAGTTCATTGTCTTATCTCCTTCTACTTTAATTAAGATTTTAAAAGATTATAGTTTTTTAGTTTATTTTTCAGAGGGCTGGCTGTTTACCAGCCCCCTGTTTATATCTTGTTTATTAGCAATCAGTTATTATTTTTCTTTATGCATGTTGCTAGTTATATGTATTTTTGGATCTCTCATGAAATGTTCTTCAAATATACGAACATATCCAGTTTCTTTTATGAACCACTGTCCATCTATTTTTTCATATTTATCTGTGTAGAATGCACCACCATTTATTCCAACGTTTTTGTATTTTCCGTCTGTGAATATTAGGTTGTCTTCTAGGTACCATCTTCCAGTTGCAGTAGTTTCACTGTCTATTGTTATTTCTGGAGTATGTCCCATATGCATACTTATTTCTTCTTTAGGCATTGCTGCTGCTAAGTATTCAGTTATTTCTTTTGGGCTGTGGAATACTAATTTTCCATCAGAGTAAGAAGTTTCTATGTTAGGAGAAAGAGTAGTTTCTAATTCATCCCATAATTTTCCATCTAAGCAACGGAAATATTTAGCTTTTAACTGTTTTATAGCTTCTATATCGTTTAATCTCTGTATTTCTTTTTCTAATGCTTCTATTCTTGCTTCTAAAGTCATTTTATTCGCCTCTTTCTAATAATTTAATAACCTTTAATTTATATAATTAATTTTTAAATTATATACTCATACCTACTTCGTAACCTTCCTGAGTAGCTATTCTAGCATCTCTAGCACCAGCTGCGTCACCTATTACGTTGAATGGAACACCTAATTCTTTACATTTTTCCTGTAAATCTTCACTTGGTCTAGCAGTTATACCTGTACAGATTACTGCTGCATCACATTCTAACACACCTTCAGTAACTTCCTGAGTTTTCTTGTTAGTCATTATGTAGTGAAGTTTTCCTGGTTCTATACCAACTATGTTAGTTCCAGACATTTTGTTTATTTTGTAGTATTTGAATTCTGGGTTCATGAACATTCTTCTAAGCATGCTTAGACCTGTACCAACACCTTTTCTTTCTATAGCTGTTACCTGAGCTCCTCTAGCTGCTAAGTACTGAGCAACTTCTGTACCAACTAATCCACAACCAACTACTGCTACATGTCCTTTTGGTTCTACTTCACCTTTTAATACCTGATACTGAGTGTAAACTTTGTCACTATCTATACCTGGTATAGCTGGAGCTACGTAATCAGATCCTATAGCTATAACAACATGATCTGGAGCGAATTCTTCTATTAATTCTGGAGTAACTTTTGTATTGTATCTAACTTCTATTCCTAAACGAGCTACTTCTTCAGCTTCCCATTTAGCTGCAGCTGCCCAGTCTTCTTTCATTGGAGCTTTACCTGCTAATACGAACTGTCCTGCTAAGTGATCAGAAGCTTCGAATATAACTGGTTCATGTCCACGTTTTTTAAGTACTTCAGCTGCTAATATACCAGCCATACCACCACCGATTATCATAACTTTTTTAGGTTCATCAGTTTTTGGCATACCTTTGTATTCTAAGCATAAGTGAGGGTTTCTTGTACAAGTTATGTGAGTCATCTGAGGGTTTATAACTGCATCGTAGCATCCCTGGTCACATCCTATACAATGACGTATTAAATCTTCTTTACCTTCTCTAACTTTAGCAACCCAATCCTGATCTGCTAACTGAGCACGACCTATACCAACTAAGTCAAATTTTCCATCTGATATTACCTGGTTAGCCATTTCTCCTGTGTTTATACGTCCAACACCCATTACTGGTATTTTTATCTGTTTTTTGATGTTGTATATGTTTTCTATATTGAAACCGTGCTGTAAGTTGAATGGAGGAACTTCGTAAACTGTTGCGAATGACTGAGCATTACCTCTTGATAAGTCAGCTACGTCTACTCCTAAATCAGCACATCTATTTATAAATTCTACTATTTCTTCTTCTGTCATTACTTCATCCATTAACTCATCTATGCAGTCAACTCTCATGAAGAATGGCATATCTTCTGGTATATTTGCACGTATAGCTTCAACTACTTCAAAGCAGAATCTGCAACGATTTTCAAAGTTTCCACCATATTCGTCAGTTCTTTTATTCATTCCTGGACTTAGGAATTCGTGAGGTAAGTAACTGTGCGCTGCATGGAATTCAACTGCATCGAATCCAGCTTCAACAGCTCTTCTTGCACCTTCTCCAAACTCTTTAACTATTTCATGAATACGTTCAACTGTTATAGTATCTGGTGTTTCTAATGTATTTGTTTTATCAAAGAACATCTGTGGGCTGAAACCACCATGCCATAACTGAACAGCCATTTTACCGCCAACTTCGTGAACAGCCTCTGTTAATTTTTTTAACTGAGCTACATGATTGTCATTGTATAATCCCATGTACATATATGCATGAGGTGCTGGACATAGCGCAACACATTCAAATATATTTAATGCACAACCTGCTTTTGCTCTTGCAACATGGTAAGCTATCATATCATCGCTTAAATCATGTTTATTTTTTGCCATTTTTGTATTCATACCTGGTAGAACTATTCTGTTTTTAAGTTCTAAACCTCTGATTTTAAATGGTGAAAAAAGTGCGTCGTAACTCATTTTAGACCTCCTAAATTTACCTTAATTAATTTATTTTATTAATTTTGATTTATTTTCCACTGCAACTAGTGCAGATAGTTAACTGAATTTATATCCTAGCAAACTTTATTAACTAGATTTTTTTCTATTAAGCCTTTTAGCATCTTATCTCTGTTTACCTTTCCATTATCACCTCTTGGTATGCAAGGAACAAATGTAAAGCTCTTTGGAACTTTATATGGTAATAAGTGTTTTCCTAAGTACTCGATTAATTCTTCTGCTGAAACTTCTTCTTTCTTCTGTACTATTGCGTGTAATCTTCTTCCCCACTCTTCATCAGGTATTCCAACTACCACAGCATCAACTACTTTTTCATAAGCTGTTAGTACTGTTTCAACTTCAGTCGCAAATACGTTTTCTCCTCCTATAACAAGCATATCGCTCCTTCTATCAGAGAAGTAAAGGTATCCATCTTCATCCACATAACCAAAATCTCCAACACTTCTAAATCCACCGTCTTTAGTTTCAAGTGGTTTGTGATTGATATATTCTGTCATGCAACAAGCACTTGGTGAAGTCATATAAATTTCTCCAACCTCGTGTGGTCCTAATTCATTTCCTTCTTCATCTCTTATTGATATTCTGCTTCCTCCTAATGGAAGACCTACGCTTCCATAGTGCTTAAGCCATTCATCTCCTCTTATACAAGTGATACCGATTGCCTCTGTCATAGAGTACATTTCGTGAACTTTTTCAGCTCCTATTATATCGATCCACTTTTCTTTTAAGTATGGAGAACAATATCCACCAGTATGGTGTAATGCTTTTATTGATTCAAAATCTTTTTTATCAACATTTGCTAATTTTATTATTCTATTCATTAATGTTGGGATCATCTGTATAAATTCTATCTTGTATTCTTTTATATATCTGACTATACTTTCAGGTCTTAAATTTCTAGGTATTATTAATGTATTTCCTACAAATAATCCATTAAATGCTGCTGTGTGAGGAGCACCATGGAAAAGTGGACCTACTAATAATTGTCTTTGTTCAAATTCCATACCTGACATTTCAAACCAGCTTTTTATAATTTCATCAGATAAGCCACTTGCTACATTCTGTTTTATGAACTTTGGCTCTCCTGTTGTTCCTCCAGATGGAGAAATCATATTAGGATTTGCAGCTATATCTTCTGGCATTTCTTCTGATTCGTCTTTACAAACATCGAATACTGATTCTATTTTTATACTTTCTGTTCTGCAAGGCATTTCCTTATTTGTAAAAGAAACTGTTGGTTTTATTATTCTACATATATCACTAAGCTCTGTATCTGTTATTTTGCAAGAAACTGGCATATAACAACCTCCTGTTTTCCAAACAGCTATTGTTGCTAATATATGCTCTATTCCATTTGGGAAAGAAACCATTGCTACCTGCCCTTTTCCAAATCCCTTTTTCATTAAATACCAAGCTAGTTTATTTGAAGCTATGTGAAGTTCCTTCCAAGTGATATCTCTCACATTTTCTTCTTTATCTATATATATGATAGCTTTTTCATCTGGCTTGCATTTTGCTACATATTCTAACTGTTTTCCTGGAGTAACAAAATCTGATATTCCTGTATTAAATTTATTAAAATATTTATATTTTACATCATTCATATCGGTATTTTGCCTCCCTCTTTTCAAATCAAATCACTTTTGATTTATTGTAAAAACTTATAGTTACTTTTTTCTTTTTCAATTTGCTTTTTTCTTTATCTCCCTGTCTTGATATTATCTTAACATTTTTTTGAGATACAATATGTGCTAATAACTTGCTTTCTTACAACACTATAGATGACCTTTTCAAATATAAAATCTAATCTATTTATTGACAAAATCTGTGATTTAACTAACAAGTATTTTTGACTCTTTATTTTATTAATATTTTTTATCGTTTTTAATAATTAAAACTAGTTTTTTTGATTATTTTTTACTTTTATATATTTTTTCATATCGACATCCTCCATACTGTATACAATATTTTTATGCAAAAATACTGTTTATTCTCTATACAAAAAGGGTAATGATAAAATCACATCTTTTGTCAAAAAACATTTATTTTATAAACCGCTTTTTAGGAAACGTTTCTTTAGGGTATATTTTTAACAACTATGCCATAATAAATATTTATTAATTATAACAATAGATTTATCTGCAATATCTATAGCTCATACCAAAAGTAGTTATTTAGCGTTTTCGCTAATAATTACTAGTTAAGTTTCTGAATTTTCATCTTTTTGTTCTTTTGAAAGTAAAACATTATCATTATTTTTACAAATTATGCTATAATACTAACAAAGAACACTTTTTTCTTGATAATGAAATTTTTTTATAAATTTTAATATAACTATGTAAAAGGAAAGGAGATATTTTGAATGAAAGAAATACCAAAATCAAAATCAATTTGCGGTAGACCTGTCCATTCCGTTTATGTTGATAAAAATAAGTATCTTAGAATGCAAACTTATCACATAAGCGATATTACTCCTCCAACTTCTGAAAATGAATCTCTCTTTGTTTTGGTAAAACATGGACATGGTTCAATTATTATCAACGGAGTAGAGTTTAAACTAAAAGTTGGTGCATTTTTATGGCTGCAATCATACCATACCTTTACTATAAAATGTGAATCTGATGAGCCACTTGAATTGAAGATATGCGTTTATGATTATCCGCTATCTTCATTTTTAACGTTTAGAGAACCAACTCCTACAACTATAGATGCAATAATGGATGCTACACCCGTTGTATATCTAGAGGGAAAGTTCTTAGAAAGAGTATATGATCTTTTTGACGACTTTGAGGAATTTAATGACTTTTATGACCCTGGAAGCTCTTTAATAAAAGTATCTATTTTAGGTGAGCTTTCAAAAATATTCATAGACCATAGTATGAGGGTATTTGCAAAAGAAGAACCTTCTCCAAAGCCACTTGGTTGGAATGCCATACTATATATAAGTGAATATTTTGGAAAAGATTTAACAGCAGAAAAAGTTGCTAAACTATTTGATTCCAATGCCACTACATTAAATAGAGAGTTGAGAAATATAAGTGGCTACAATTTTATCCAAACTTTAAACAGAGTAAGGGTAAATATAGCAGCTAGTGCCCTTTTATATGAAGATATGTCTTTATCATATATAGCAACTCACTCAGGATTCTCTTCCGAGGTTGTTTTTTATAGAATATTCAAACAATACGTGGGCGTAACCCCTGTAGAATACAGAAAACAGATTATTAATCACAAAGAGGATAAGGTTTACAGAGGTATGATCATGTCTACCTCTCTTATGCAGATTTTAAATCATGCATACGATAACTTCTCTTCTTCTGTTGACTTAAAGGATGCTTCTAAGAGTTTATTCTTATCTGAGAGTACTATAAGAAATATCATTTTTGATAGATTTGGGACTAATTACAAATATATAATTTTCTTTAATAGAATAAGACATTCGGAAGCTCTTCTTCTTACTACAGACCTACCAATATTAGATATTGCAATAAATGTAGGATTTAACTGTAGTAGATCATTCTCTAGGGCATTTAATAAATTCCACAATATGACTCCGAGTGAATATAGAAATAAGTATCGTGGGGTGAATAGAGATGAGTAAAAAAGGTAATGTTTTCTATCCGCCTCTTTTTTCAGGTGCGGATTACTATTCAAAAAAGGATGGATTTAGATTTCCAGTTACTACAATAGAAAAAAACGTAAGTAAACCGACTGTTTTAAAAAACTATGATGGTATTACTTTCTTCTATTTTAGAAACAACGCTGGCAAAATAACAGTAAATTCTATAGAATATCCAGTTAAAAGGGGAACTTTAATGCTTTTAGGATCATCTCACTATTTTCAGATAGTTCCAGATGAAGGTAAAACTATTGAGGTTGTAAAATGTAGATTGAGCTATGATGCATTCTTGTATATGGCTGCAAATCCATACTACTCTTTTTCAGAAATTACTTTAGCAAGAATTCCTCTTAGCTCTACACTAGAAGGAAGCATGCTTGAGCGTACTGAAAGCCTATTAGATCGACTTATAAGAGCAACTATTAGACATAACAAAAAAGGTGGAGAAACAGAATTTCTACTATGCATGAGGTTACTTGGAATTCTTCAGCACACTCATGTAGATAAAAATCGTAAATAAATCTTTTGTATATGGAGGCTTATTATGAAAATAATAAAAAAAGATTCAACTATTGAAGAGTTAGTTATTGAAGTAATGAAAAATGTTCGCTGTCAGAAATATAATAGCGAAAAACTATGTGATTTACAGAATATTATAGATACTCAGTTCTTCTATTATTGGTCTATGGACATGAAAAAAGAAGAATATGCCTGTGATTTATTTACAGATGATTTTGTTTATCGCTGCTTTTCAGAGGCTCCAACTGAACCAAAATCTCAGGCTCTCCGTTCAAAATTTGTAAATAGAAATATGATGACTATGCACATGAGTCACAATCCTTTAGTTTGGCTAATTAACGATACTGAAGCTAGAGGAATCTTCCTTTATGAAGATAATAATACTTATACTGATGGAGATACTGTTGAAGGTTTTTCTATGTATTGCAATGATTTTAGAAAATGCGAGGACGGTATTTGGAGAATTTCTAAAATGAGAATTGCTTATAGAAAGATGAACGGTAAGCTACATGATTTTGATATTGAAGAAGGCTGGACTCCTGATGAATGGGAAGAATGGAAAGCTAAATAATATAAAAGGACAAGAGTATAGCTGCTCTTGTCCTATTTTTATTTAACTCATTAATTTTTTATGCTCCCTATAAATCCTAACCATATAAACAACTGCAACCAACATAGTCACAAATTCAGCCATAAATATCGCCCACCAGATACTATTTCCACCAAAAAACACTGGGAAAATCATAAGGAAAGCTCCATTTAAAATCACTCCTCTAAGAAGTGAAATAACAGTCGCCTTCTTAGCATGAACAATAGACTGAAGATAGAACACACAGAAAACACAAACTGCCTGTGGAATATATGAAAGCGAGAACACCCTCATAATATACGGTGTTACCTCTATAACTTCCGGAGTCATCTGCATAAATAACCCAACTACACCTACAGGAAAAATAATACTAATTGCCGCAAATACAATCCCATATATTAATGCAGTTCTAATACCCAACTTCTCTACAGCCCAGCATCTATCAATATTTCCTGCACCAAAGTTCTCAGATGCAATAGGTTGTGTTGCCTGACCAATTCCAGAGAATATACTTGTAAATAGTGAAGAAACTGTACCCAAAACACCATAAACAGCAAGTGCTGCACCACCTAAGTAGTTCATTATTTGATTGTTTGCAATAAATGAAACTGCAATTACTGCAAGCGCACTTATCCCTGCACTAAATCCTGTCGTAATTATTTTCTTAAAACCTTTTAGCCATTGGTGTGGTTTTGCTAGTTTTAATGTCGTCTTTTTAGCAAATACATACCAAAGAATCATAATTGCTTGAACTGCAGATCCTAGAGCTGTTGCAATTGCTGCACCTCTCATTCCCATATTCATAGGGAATACAAAAATCCAGTCCCCGATAATATTAACAACACCACCTGTTAAAATAGCTGTCATTACAAATTTTGGAGATCCATCTGTACGAACAAAAGCGCCTAAAAATGAAGTGGTAACAAATGAAGGTATAAATGCAAAAATCCATTCTCCATATTCCCTCGAATATGGCATAAGTACATCATCTGCACCACAAAGCCTATAAAATTCGTCCTGGTATATCATCCCAGGTATCCATATAATCAATGTAATTATCGTAACTAATATAATTGAAGCTGTGAAATAAGCATCTCCCTTTTCCCTATTTCCTTCACCTCTTGCGTGCCCCATAAGTACAGAACCACCTATTCCACAAAGAAGTGCAATAAAGTTTGCAAGTGCAAATATTGGTAGTACTATTGCACATGCTGCTGTACCATCTGGCCCTGCTCCCTGCCCAATAGCAATTGTGTCAACTAGGCTGTAAACAGCTATAGCTAAAGAGCTACTTATCGCAGGTA
>OFOU01001315.1_pt1 | contig 15559 bp, 17 predicted proteins | sample 1542061 | NCBI WGS metagenome assembly OFOU01 (sample SAMN04209239, study PRJEB22552) | human gut metagenome | biome: gut; material: feces | host: Homo sapiens | place: USA: Oklahoma
GTCCTGTGGAGCAGGGCTTGCCCTGCTCCACGAAAGAAGCCCCTCGGTATCTAACAGAGGGGCACAATTCCGCTGGAAACTACGGTCAAAAAGTCTGGAAATCCCGCTTGGCAAAAGGGTTTTCTCTCACTCATGGCTGACTGTGACAATCGGCGGAAAATATCACACTTTCACGATTGGGGGTATGCAGGCTGAATGAAAGCACCTTTATAACCGCCTTGAAAGAGAAACGCCTATCTTACGGCGTGTCCCAGACAAGGCTTGCTATCATGGCTGGTATCAGCCGTGAACATTTGAACCGTATTGAAGCGGGCAAGGTAACGCTTACGGACGATATGCAGGAAAAGCTCATGGAAGCCGTTGAGAAATTCAATCCCGACGCTCCCATGTTCCTGCTGTTCGACTATGTGCGTATCCGTTTCCCCACGCTGGATATACAGCACGTTATCAGAGATATATTGAAGCTCAACATTGACTATATGCTCCATGAGGACTACGGACACTACAAGTACACAGAACATTACTATCTGGGTGATGTGTTCGTCTATACTTCACAGGACGAGGAAAAAGGTACACTTTTGGAACTGAAAGGAAAAGGCTGTCGCCAGTTTGAAAGCTATCTGCTGGCACAGGGGCGTAGCTGGTATGACTTCCTCATGGACGCTCTGGTTGAGGGCGGTGTGATGAAACGCCTTGACCTTGCGATTAACGACAGGGCGGGCATACTGGATATTCCAGATCTGACCGCCAAATGCAACCGTGAGGAATGTGTTTCCCTGTTCCGTTCTTTCAAGTCCTATGCTTCGGGGGAGCTGGTGAAGCACAACGAGCAGGACAAGGCGGGCATGGGACACACGCTGTATATCGGCTCTCTGAAATCGGAAGTCTACTTCTGCTGTTATGAGAAGAACTACGAACAGTACGCAAAGCTGGGAATACCGATTGAGGAATCACCCATAAAGAACCGCTTCGAGATACGATTGAAAGATGAAAGAGCTTATTATGCCGTCCGTGAACTGCTGACCCATTATGACGCAGAACAGACGGCTTTTTCTATCATCAATCACTATATCCGCTTCGTGGATAGAGAACCAGAGAAACGAAAGACAGACTGGAAGCTCAATGACCGCTGGGCGTGGTTTATCGGGAAAGACCGCCCGCCTGTCAAGCTGACGACAGACCCAGAGCCTTACACGCTGGAAAGAACGCTGGGCTGGATAAGCCGACAGGTCGCCCCTACGCTGAAAATGCTGAAAAAGATAGACGCTGGCAACCGCACAAGCTATCTGAAAGAGATTGAGGACAACGCAAAGCTGACGGAAAAGCACTTGCAGATAATCAAACAGCAGACAGCGGACACAGAGGAGCTTATCACAGAGTAAAGGAGAATTGAGATTATGGCAGAACTTGTCAAGGACTTAGTGCTGGTATCGCTGGGAATGGGTATCGGTGTCGTCCTTATGTGTATCGCACAGGTCAGCAAAATGGCTGACGAAGAAATGGAAGAAATCAAGAAAGAAAGGATTGATAAAGAATGAATTTCGGACAGAACTTGTACAACTGGTTTTTAAGCAACGCACAGAGCCTTGTGTTAATGGCAATCGTGGTAATCGGTATCTACTTAGGATTTAAGAGAGAGTTTTCTAAGTTAATCGGCTTCCTTGTGATTGCCTTAATCGCTGTCGGGCTGGTATTCAATGCAGGCGGTGTCAAAGACGTGCTGTTAGAGCTGTTCAACCGTATCATTGGAGCGTAGCAATCAGCAGTTTGCGGTCACGCAAACTTACCTGTCCCCCTATGGGAGTTCGGGCATAGGGGGAATGAAAGGGGGTGACGGAATGGTACGCAGATAAAAGATAGTCACGCTATGAATTTCATTGAATGGCTGATTTTTAACTGATATAATGTGAATATAGAAATCGACAAATTGGAATTTGTTTAGTTGAAAAGAGGTGTTGATATGAGTAAAAATAATAATCTACAAAGGAACGATAGTGTAGGTGAAGCAATATTTAACATGATTGAAAAGATAACTTCTTTTGGAATAACAACACTTGAAAATATACAAAATATTGAAAATAAATTAGGCTTTAAATTTCCCGATAGTTATAGGAGATTTTTATTAGCTATAAATGGTGGGAATTGTACTGTTGATAAAATAGGTTTATATGTAAAAGGTATAGATGATACTATTATATTAGACTGTTTTTATGGCATAAACCTAGAAGGAAATTATAAAAACAATGATATGATGACGTATATAAATATGTTGTCTGATGATATGCTTCCAGAAAGTATCTTAATTGCTGATACAATACAGCAAGGATTTATTGTTCTGATATGTGGTGGAGAGAACACAGGTGTTTATTATTGGGATGATTCTTATGTTTATGAGCAATCGAATGATGAAACAAATATGTATTGGATTGCAAATAACTTTGAGGAATTTCTTAATTTATTAAGCACTTCTATTGTTGAAGTAGACAGATAAATCCTAATTTAATAATTACATATCCCGACACAAAGCGGTTACTCCATTGGAGATCAACCGCTTTTTCTATACTCAAATTTCAGATTGGAGTGATTGATTGAAAGATATTTTTACGGATGTGCAGGCAAAAATCGGCTGTCCGTATCTCTCCGACCTGCCCTACTACAAGCGTGCGGTCTGGTTTGAGATGAAACGCCTTTGCCTGTCCGACTACCCTAAAAAACAGTTAGAAGATTTTTCACGCTATGTATTCGGTGTGCCTTACGCCGTCATACAGGAAGCGTTACAAAGAAAGGACGTGATGAAACATGGAAGAAATGCGTGTGCAGATTGAAGCACGAGAGCCGACAGACGGAGAAATTCGTGCCTTTTGGTTCACTCTGCCTATCGACACAGAACAGGTGGAAGAACTGCTGGGGATTGATGTAGATACGGACTATTATTCTATCACGGGCAAGGAGCTTCCCTTTGCTGATGAAGTGCAGGAAGATACCACCATTGAAAGGCTCGACGACCTGTACCATATCTATGAAAGCCTGCCCTCTGACTTGAAAGAGGACTACGGGGAGCTGATGTGTTATTTCACCGACCTTGACGAACTGCACCGATACAGAAACGACATCATTCATTATTCGTGGTGTAAGAACATGACGGACGTTGCCCGCCACATACTGAATAATGACCCAGACTTTACTTCCCTAAGTGAGAGTGTCACCCGCTATTTCGATTATGAAGCCTACGGGCAGTACCTTGACGACAACGGACGCTTTGTGGAAACCGACCACGGTATCTATGAACTTCCGTAGAAAAGAGGTGTGTGTCTGTGGTTGACGACATGAGGGTGTATATCGCTAATCTTGGCAAGTACAACGAGGGCGAACTTGTCGGGGACTGGTTCTCTTTCCCTATCGACGAGGAAGATGTTGCGGAGCGTATCGGGCTGAACAGCTATTATGAGGAATACGCTGTCCATGATACCGACAACTTCCCTATTGAAATCGGGGAGTATATCTCCATTGAAGAACTTAACGAGATGTACGACATGATTTGTGAGCTTCCCGACTATATCACGGACGCTCTGGACGAGTTTGTTTCCTGCTATGGAAGTCTGGAAGAAGTCTACGAGCATAAGGACGAGATTTATTATTATCCAGACTGTGCGGACATGACCGACGTTGCCTATTACTTCATTGACGAGTTGCAGGTATTGGGACAGATACCGCTACCGTTGCAGAACTATATCGACTATGAAGCATACGGCAGGGACTTGTCCATAGAGGGGACGTTCATTGAAACAAGCCGTGGGATATGCGAGATACCATATTAGAGCTGGCAGATCAGCGACAGGCAAGGTCGCTACTGACAGCTTTTTCTATCAAGGACAGTCTGAAAAACGGCTGTCCTTTTCCATTACAACGAAAGGAGCTGAAACGAATTGAAGAAGATTAAGAGCTACACGGGTATCTGGAACGTGGAAAAAGTGCTGTACGCAATCAATGACTTTACTCTCCCGTTTCCCGTTACCTTTACCCAGATAACGTGGTTTGTCATTACGGAGTTTGCCGTCATTCTCTTGGGGGACTTACCGCCGTTATCGTTTATCGAGGGGGCATTTCTGAAATACTTCGGTATTCCCGTCGCCCTCACATGGTTTATGAGCCAAAAGACCTTTGACGGCAAGAAGCCTTACAGCTTCTTGAAATCGCAGATTACGTTTGCCCTGCGACCAAAAGTGACCTATGCAGGAAAAGCCGTGAAGCTGGAAAAGGAAGTGTTCAGCGAACCCGTCACGGCGGTTAGGAGTGTGATGTATGTTCCCGATTAAGTATATCGACAACAACCTTGTCTGGAACAAGGACAATGAGGTATTCGCCTACTATGAGCTGATACCGTATAACTATTCTTTTCTGTCAGCGGAGCAGAAGTTTATCGTCCATGACAGCTTTCGCCAGCTTATCGCACAGTCCCGTGAGGGAAAGATACACGCCTTGCAGATAGCAACGGAAAGCTCCGTAAGAAGCATACAGGAGCAGTCAAAAAAGCTGGTAACAGGGCGACTTCGTGATGTGGCGATACAGAAGATAGATGAACAGACGGAAGCGTTAGTAAGCATGATTGGGGACAATCAAGTAGACTACCGCTTTTTTATCGGCTTCAAGCTCATTGTGACAGAGGAAAAGGTCAGCCTTGACAGCATGAAGAAATCGGCATTTCTGACATTCAAGGAATTTCTAAATGAGGTTAACCATACGCTGATGAACGACTTTATCTCCATGCCAGATGATGAAATCAACCGCTACATGAAAATGGAAAAACTGCTGGAAAATAAAATCTCCCGCCGTTTCAAGTTCCGACGCTTGGATAAGAACGACTTCGGGTATCTTATCGAGCATATCTACGGCAGGGACGGCGTGGCGTATGAGGACTACGAATATTCGCTTCCAAAGAAGAAGCTGAAAAAGGCAACGCTCATCAAGCAGTATGACCTTATCCGTCCGACCCGCTGTCTGATAGAGGAAAGCCAGCGATACATAAGGCTGGAACATGAGGACAGCGAGAGCTTCGTTTCCTACTTTACCGTCAATGCGATTGTGGGCGAACTGGATTTCCCGTCCAGTGAGATATTTTACTTCCAGCAACAGCAGTTCACTTTCCCTGTTGATACGAGCATGAATGTGGAAATCGTCGGGAACAGAAAAGCCTTATCGACTGTCCGTAACAAGAAAAAAGAGCTGAAAGACTTGGACAATCACGCCTATCAGTCTGGAAGCGAAACCAGCTCAAACGTGGTGGACGCATTAGACAGCGTGGACGAGCTGGAAACCGATTTAGACCAGAGCAAGGAAAGTATGTATAAGCTCTCCTATGTGATAAGGGTATCAGCTCCCGACCTTGACGAGCTGAAACGACGCTGTGATGAGGTCAAGGACTTCTACGACGACCTCAATGTAAAATTAGTTCGTCCCGCTGGGGATATGCTGGGGCTTCACTCTGAATTTCTCCCTGCCAGCAAGCGTTACATCAATGATTATGTACAATACGTCAAGAGTGATTTTCTGGCTGGACTTGGCTTCGGGGCAACACAGCAGTTAGGAGAAAATACAGGTATCTATATCGGCTATTCCGTAGACACGGGAAGAAATGTCTATTTACAGCCCTCTCTTGCCAGTCAAGGCGTGAAAGGTACGGTCACCAACGCTCTGGCTTCCGCTTTTGTCGGTTCGTTGGGCGGTGGAAAATCATTCTGCAATAACCTTATCGTTTACTATTCCGTTCTCTTTGGGGGACAGGCGGTCATTCTCGACCCTAAATCAGAGCGTGGCAACTGGAAAGAAACGCTCCCAGAGATAGCCCATGAAATCAATATCGTAAACCTTACCAGCGATAAGGAAAATGCTGGGCTTCTTGACCCGTTCGTGATTATGAAGAATGTAAAGGACGCTGAAAGTCTGGCGATAGACATTCTTACATTCCTTACAGGGATTTCCTCTAGGGACGGTGAGAAATTCCCTGTCCTTAGAAAAGCGGTGCGAGCCGTGACCCAGAGCGATCAGCGAGGACTGCTCCATGTGATAGACGAGCTACGCAGAGAGGACACGGCGATTGCCCGCAACATTGCCGACCATATCGACAGCTTTACAGACTATGACTTTGCACATCTGCTGTTCTCCAACGGAACAGTTAAGAACGCTATCAGCTTGGACAACCAGCTCAATATCATACAGGTGGCAGATTTGGTACTTCCAGATAAAGACACGACCTTTGAGGAATACACGACCATTGAACTGCTGTCTGTGGCAATGCTGATTGTCATTTCCACCTTTGCCCTTGACTTTATCCACAGCGACAGAAGCATTTTTAAAATCGTGGATTTAGATGAAGCGTGGGCGTTCCTCAACGTGGCACAGGGCGAAACCCTCTCGAACAAGCTGGTGCGTGCGGGACGTGCTATGCAGGCTGGCGTGTACTTCGTCACGCAATCCTCTGGGGACGTGTCCAAAGAGAGCCTAAAAAATAATATCGGTCTGAAATTCGCTTTCCGTTCTACGGATATAAACGAGATAAAGCAGACCCTTGAATTTTTCGGTATCGACAAGGACGACGAGAACAACCAGAAACGACTTCGTGACTTGGAGAACGGACAATGCCTGCTTCAAGACTTGTACGGGCGTGTGGGCGTGGTGCAGATACACCCTGTCTTTGAAGAATTACTGCACGCCTTTGATACCAGACCGCCAGTGAAAAGCGAGGTGGAGTGATGATAGATAGGATAAAGGGGCTTCTGACAAAAAAGAAGCTCTTTCGCTTTTTCAAGATTGCTCTGATAGTCATTTTTACCTCTGTCGTGTTCCTCTCCCTGTTCGGGACGGTGGCTCATGCCACGGGGCTGGTTGATGATACGGTCAATGCGGACAACCTGTATTCACAGTACCCGCTGGAAAACTACCAGCTTGACTTCTATGTGGACAATAGCTGGGGCTGGCTTCCGTGGAACTGGCTGGACGGTATCGGGAAGAGCGTGCAGTATGGCTTGTACTGTATCACCAACTTTATCTGGACTATCAGCCTGTATCTAAGTAACGCCACAGGGTACGTCGTCCAGCAGGCATATAAGCTGGACTTCATCAACGACATGGCAGACAGTATCGGAAAGAGCATACAGACCCTAGCGGGCGTGACGGAAAACGGCTTTGGAAGTACGGGCTTCTATGTGGGCTTCCTGCTTCTCATTATCCTTATCGTGGGTATCTATGTAGCCTACACGGGACTGATAAAGCGAGAAACCAGCAAGGCATTACACGCCGTTATCAACTTCGTTGTGGTGTTCGTGCTGTCCGCTTCCTTTATCGCCTACGCTCCCGACTACATCAAAAAAATCAATGACTTTTCTTCGGACATTTCCACGGCTTCGCTGAATTTGGGGACAAAGATAATGCTTCCCGACAGCGACAGTGCGGGAAAAGACAGCGTGGACTTGATAAGGGACAGCCTGTTCTCCATACAGGTGCAACAGCCGTGGCTACTTTTGCAGTTCGGAAACAGCGATATAGAGGAAATCGGGGCTGACCGTGTGGAAGCTCTGGTATCGGCTAGTCCCTCTGCCGACGACGGGGCGACCCGTGAGGACGTGGTGAAAACGGAAATCGAGGATAACGACAACGACAATCTGACGATACCACAGGTCATCAACCGTCTGGGAATGGTGTTCTTCCTGCTCATCTTCAATCTGGGGATAACGATATTCGTTTTCCTGCTTACGGGCATGATGATATTTTCCCAGATACTTTTTATCATCTTCGCTATGTTCCTGCCTATCAGTTTTCTTTTAAGTATGATACCGAGCTATGAGAACATGGCGAAACAGGCAATCGTGCGGGTGTTCAATACGATTATGACAAGGGCGGGGATAACGCTCATTGTTACAGTGGCTTTCAGTATTTCCAGTATGTTCTACAACATCTCCACTGATTACCCGTTCTTTATGATTGCGTTCTTACAGATAGTCTGCTTTGCGGGTATCTACATGAAGCTGGGCGACCTTATGAGTATGTTCAGCTTAAACGCTGGGGATAGCCAGAGCATGGGGCGCAGGATATTCCGTCGCCCGTATCTGTTCATGCGACACAGGGCTAGGCGTATGGAACACCGTATCGCAAGGGCGGTTGGAAAAGGAAGTATGGTCGGTGCTGGAACGGGAGCTATGGCGGGAGCGGTTCTTTCTTCTGCGGGGAATAAACAGTCCCATGCCAGCACGACCCGCAAGCGTGACAATACTTCTTTTGGAAGCCGAGCGGGTTCAGCCGTAGGTGCGGTGCTTGATACGAAAAACAAGGTCAAGGACAAGGCAACGGCTGTCAAGGAGAACATCAAGGATATGCCGACACAGACCGCCTATGCCCTGCACTCCGCTAAGGAAAAGGCAAAGGAAAATGTGACCGACTTCAAGCGTGGCATTGTGCAGGGACAGGAAACCAGACAGAGCCAGCGTGCCGACAAGCTCCAACAGCACAGACAGAATATCGCTGATAAGCGTATGGAGCTTCAAAAGGCACAGGAAGCAAAGCAGGCTGGAAGAACGACGGACGGATCAGCGACAACAGGAGCTACCCGTCCCCATGAAAGACCTGTGACCGCTTCTCCTGCTTCTAAGACCGATACAGGAAAAGTGCAGGAAATCAAGCGTCCTGTCACCACGGATAAGGTACATACCGAGCCGATAAAAGCACAGCCTGTCAAGGAGCGTCCGCTTGCGTCTGGCACAGATAGGAAAACTTCTGAACCTGTATTGCAGAAACATGGAACAAGGCTCAATGGTGTAGAGCTGAACCAGCAGACCACCAGAAAGGAACGAAACATCAAGAAAGCGACCCTAAACATGACAGGAAAGAAAGGACGTAAGAAATGAAGCTAAGACATATCGCCCTTATCGGCAGTCTGTTTCCCTTTCTTCTTGCGATAGTGCTTTTCTTTGGCGTGCTTATCAGTGCCGAGGACGACGACGGGGGCGGTGGTTCTTCCTCATGGGTAACGGGCATGAACCTGTCCGCAGAGGTGTTGAAACATCAGCCTATGGTAGAGAAATACGCAAAGGAGTACGGCATTTCCGAGTACGTCCCCTATCTGCTGGCAATCATACAGGTGGAAAGTGGCGGGACAGCCGAGGACGTTATGCAGAGTTCCGAGAGCATGGGCTTACCGCCTAACTCCCTTGATACGGAAAGCTCCATCAGGCAGGGGTGCAAGTATTTTGCGTCCCTGCTTTCTTCAGCAGAAAATCAAGGCATAGAGGATATAAACGTCGTGATACAGTCCTATAACTATGGCGGTGGCTATATCGGCTATGTGGCTAAGAACGGGAAAAAGCACAGCTTCACGCTGGCAGAGAATTTCGCCCGTGACAAGTCTGGCGGGAAGAAAGTCACCTACACGAACCCTATCGCTGTCGCCCGCAATGGTGGCTGGCGTTACGGGTACGGGAATATGTTCTATGTGGAGCTTGTCAGCCAGTATCTTACGGTCAGTCAAGTATCGGGCGAGCTGGCACAGAAGATAATGAATGAAGCTCTGAAATATCAAGGCTGGGACTATGTGTACGGCGGGAGCAACCCTAACACTTCTTTTGACTGTTCGGGGCTGGTTCAATGGTGCTACGGCAAGGCTGGCATTTCCTTACCGAGAACGGCACAGGCACAGTATGACGCTACCCAGCATATCCCGCTTTCACAGGCACAGGCTGGGGATTTGGTGTTCTTCCACAGTACCTACAATGCGGGAACGTATGTAACGCACGTCGGAATATATGTAGGAAACAATCAGATGTATCACGCTGGCGACCCGATAGGCTACGCTGATTTGAACAATAGCTACTGGCAACAGCACCTTATCGGGGCTGGCAGAATTAAGCAATAGAAAGAAAGGAATGGAAATATCATGTTCAAGAAGAAAGAAAAACCGATAAAGGAAAAGAAAATCCGCACTATGAAAGTGGGGACGCATAAGAAGTCCGTCATTGCCCTCTGGGTGGTGCTTATCGCAAGCGTGAGCTTTGGTGTGTATAAGAATTTTACGGCTATTGACCAGCACACCACGCATGAGATAGAAACCATACAGCTCCGCTTGAATGACACCAACGGTATAGAAAATTTCGTGAAGAATTTTTGTAAATCCTATTACACATGGAGTAACAGCAAAGAAGCAATTGAAGCAAGGACACAGGCTATCAATGCTTATCTGACACAGGAATTGCAGGATTTGAATGTTGATACGGTGAGAACGGATATACCGACCAGCTCCACGGTCACGGACGTACTTATCTGGGACGTGGAACAGTCTGGGGAGAACGCTTTTTCTGTTACCTACGAAGTAGATCAGCAGATAAAAGAGGGCGACCAGAGAAGGAACGTATCAGAAACCTATACTGTGACCGTCCATGTGGACGCTGACGGGGATATGGTGATTATCCAAAATCCGACCCTCGCTCCTGCTATGGAAAAATCCGATTATGAACCAAAAACACAGGAAGCAGACAACAGTGTGGACGCTGACACGATAAATGACGCTACGGCGTTTCTGGAAACATTCTTCAAGCTGTACCCTACCGCAACGGACAAGGAGCTTGCCTACTATGTAGAGGGAAATGCCCTTGAACCGATAAATGGGGACTATCTCTTTTCCGAGCTTGTCAATCCTATATTCACGGCTGACGGCGACAACGTGAAAGTGAGTGTTGCGGTGAAATTCATTGATAATCAGACAAAGGCGACACAGGTATCACAGTATGAGCTGACGCTTCATAAGGATAGCAACTGGAAGATAATAGGATAATAGACAAATAGGCTTGTCATTGTATTGGCGAGCCTATTTTTACTGAATGAACACTATTCATTGACAATCGTTCACTCGTGCTGTATAATAACCTACGAAAGGAGCGATACTATGAACCAAAATAAGGAAAATTCAAAAAAAACTTTCGACAAGCAGGCTATTTCTTATGATACTGATATTGTAGGCGAACATGCAAGAAATCTATATGCTCCAATTTTAAAAAAATTAAAGCAGGAAGAACATGTTGGTTCACTTCTTGATTTAGGGTGTGGAACAGGAGCTTTGTTAGAAAGCATATTTAACCTAAATATTACAAGACAGTTATCTGGAATAGACTTATCTTCCAATATGATTGAAGAAGCCAAAAAAAAGATTGGCGATAATGCGAAATTATACTTAGGAGATGCTGAAAATCTACCTTTTGAAGATAGTTTATTTGATACGGTGATATGTAATGACTCATTTCATCATTACCCCTCACCGGATAAAGTAGTAAAAGAGGTATCACGGGTATTAAAAAAAGGTGGGCTTTTCATTATTGGCGACTGTTGGCAACCAGCAGGAGCCAGACAAATTATGAACTTTTACATGAAGCATAGTAAAAGTGGAGATGTGAAAATATACTCAAAAAAGGAAATGGAAAATCTATTATCAAAAGATTTTGGTACAGTATTGTGGGAACATATTAGCAATACTTCTAGTTTAACAATAGCACGAAAATGACTGAATATTAGTCATTGACATGTAATGCCCAAGACATTATGATGAAAAAGGAGGTGTGTTACAATGCGTATTTCAAAAGAACCGGAAGAAAGAAAACAAGAAATTTTGGAAACAGCAATGAAGTTATTTGCACAAAACGGTTTTGAAAAAACATCAATTTCTGATATTGCAAGAGAAATAGGAGTTGCTCAAGGACTTTGTTATAGATATTTCCCGTCTAAAGATATTCTATTCCAAACAGCTTTAGATGAGTATGCAAATATGTTAATTTCTAAAATGACAAAAGATATCGACATAAAACAAAACTCTTTAAAGGAAATTCTTAATAAAATGACGCTTTTTTCAGAACACGAAAGTGATACTTATTATCAAATGTTTCATGATAATCAAAATAAAAATTTTCATGATTTACTTGCTTTATGTGTTTGTAAAAAGCTAACTCCTATTGTTCAAGAAATAATTATTCGAGCTAATCAAAATCATGAGATAAATATTTCTGATCCAGAAACGTGTGCGAGTTTTTGTGTTTTTGGTCAATTAGGAATATTGATGAATAATGAAATTGCTTTAAATGAAAAAAGCGACAGAATAAAAGCCTTTTTTAATAAATTATTTAATTTTTGATATATCCCCTGCTTAAAGCAGGGAATATTTAAACGCTAAATATGAATGATGTTCATTCAATAACGGAGGACTTAATATGAATAGTAAGATAGACTTTATTAACGGAGATACAAAAAAATGTTTATTATCCATGACGCTTCCAATGATTGTCGCTATGTTTTTAAATATGGCATACAATTTAGTGGATAGTCTTTGGATTGGGAACTTATTAGGAGAACAAGCATATGCGGCACTTACAAATTCTACACCTATAATCTTGATTTTAACCTCAATCGGTATGGGGGCAACAAATGGTGTTTCTATTCTTTTATCGCAAGCAATCGGAGCAAAAAAAGACACAAAGAAAAATCGTGTATTATCTACTTCATTTTTTGTGTCTGTAATATTTTCAATACTGATTACAATTTTATTAGAAGTATTTTTAAACCCTATTTTAACTGCTTTGAATACGCCAGATGAAATATTTGATATGGCACGAAGCTACTTGTCTATTTATATCTTGGGTTATGTAGCCGTCTATTTATATTTATATTTCACAGCGGTTTTAAGAAGTTTCGGAAATACAATGTTTCAAGCTGTTGCAATGCTTGTATCTACCCTACTTAATGCAATTTTAGACCCTATACTTATTAGAATAATTGGATTTCATGGTGCGGCTATTGCGACATTGACATCACAAATTATCTGTTTGATTTTTATGTGTATCTATATTTCAAAAAAGAAATTATTTAAGTTTACTCTATCTGATTTTGATAAATCGGAAATTATGCCACTTATTAAAAATTCTGTACCGTCTGTTATTCAGCAGAGTATTCCCGCTATTAGCACAACTTTCCTGACCGCATTAGTAAGTGGTTATGGTATTTCAGCTATTGCCGGTTATGGTGTAACGGGAAAATTAGAAACCATACTATTCTATCCAGCTATGGCATTAAATATGGTATTGACTTCAATAGTAGGACAATGTATAGGCGGAAAACGAATTGATAGAGCTAAAGATTATTTAAAATTATCTTTGAAATATGGAAGTATTACTTTAATTATATTATCACTGATTATTATTGTTTTCTCCAAACAATTAGCAGGGCTTTTTGTGGCAAGTGAGAACGTAGCAGTTATTGTTAATCAGTATTTTACGATAGTCAGCATAGGATATGTTCTTTACACGATTACAAGCTGTTGTCTAGGTACATTAAACGGACTTGGGAAACCAACAAGAAGTATGATACTTATGATTTTTTACTATATTGTTATTCGTATTCCATTAGCATATATTTTCGCAAGTTTAGGAAGTGATTTAACTGGAATTTGGTTTGCTATTTTAATCAGTCATATTATTGCCTGTATTGCAAGTGTAGTATGTGTTATTGGTTCTATGAAAATAAAGGAGTCATAAAATGATTGGATTAAAAAAACACGATATGAAGACACTTTTAAAAGTTGGTGCAAAAGCCAAAGGAGTATCGTTATCGGAATTCAGAGCCGAGATACAGGAGAACATTGATAACGCTGTAAATAGTCAAGACCCAGTAGTACAGAAACGTTTTAAAAAGTATTTTGGTAATAAGATACCTACACCAGAAGAATACATTTACACAATTACAAAGAAAACTAAGTTTTAAGTGCTTATCCTGCTTCCTGCAAGGCAGATCAGCAGGATAGCTTATGAGAGGAAAAAGAAAACGAGAAGCCTATTTGCTTCCCGTCCCCTTGTATTTCATGATACCGTCAATCGTTCCTTGAATGATTTTGAGTTCTTCGTCTGTCAGTTCATCAAGCGATACGTCTATCTGTCTGCGGATTGTAGATTTTTCTACTTTATCCTGTGGATAGAAGTATTCGTCAACAGAGATGTGGAACATGGTTACTAAATCATGAAATAGCTGGAAGCTGGGGTGTTTCCCTATATTCTCAATATCTGCGATATGACGTTCTCCGTAAAAGACCTTATCGCCTAAATCATTGCGGGAAAGCCCAGCTTTTTCTCTCGCTTCTCTGATTGCCAGTCCCAGCGGACGGAAATCAAAGCTGTGCGTGTCTTTCTTTTTCCTCATTTTAAATCACCTGTCATGAGTTTATACTTCATGACACATGATTAGAATGTGTTAAAAATGCATACATTATGCGTTGATAATTCATATCAATATTACCTTGCCGGTAAATAAAAAAAACCGTTCTAGGGTAATATCTTTTTCCATGTCTTTCAATCTGATTAGGACGGTTTTGGATAACCAGAGCTGTCCTTTTCTTTTGCACTCACGGTACAGCTCTGAATAAGGGGGTTGTGCCATGATTGCGTATCAGCGAATACGCCAGTATTCACAACTGAATAACCGCCTTACAATGGTTATCCAGTCAGCACACCCTAAACATGAGTTAAAAATTCATATCACTTACGTTAGCAAAACAGTCTATTGGTACATTCGTACTCTAATAGACTGTTTTTGTTATATCCGAGATTTGCAAATTCTTTTTTGTAAATCTTGGTAGCTGGACACCTCCTTGGGTAGTTGGGGTGCGGAAAGGGGGAAATGAACTTCCGTTCATTTCTACTTCGCACAGAAAGGAGGTGAAACAGTGGAAACATCTTCTTTCAGACAAGCCGTTGAAGCACAGTTCGATTGCCTTTCAAAGAAAGTCATCAAGCGAGCTGTGATGAAAGGCTACCGTGATATGAAGCGACGTGAAAAGCGTGAGTGTTCATTTTCTGATTTGCCAGATTATCAGCAGGAACGCTTTGGCGAGTGTGATAAGTACGAAAGCGACTACACCGTGTTTAACGTGCTGGGAATTGAAGTATGGATTGAAAATGACAAGTTGAGCGAAGCTCTCAAAGCTCTGACCGAGAAGAAGCGAAATATCATTCTGTTGTCCTACTTCATGGATATGGCAGACGGAGAAATCAGCCATTTTATCAATATCCCTCGTTCAAATGTCCAGTATCACAGAACAAAGACGCTTGAAACATTGAGGAAATACATGGAGGAACACAAATGAAGAAACATGAACGCTTACCTTTTGAGGTTATCGTATCAGCGACAGAGGGCGACCCAGAAGCCATTGCCACAGTGATGAACTTCTACGACGGGTATATCTCAAAACTCTGTTTGCGAAAGCTCTATGATGAACACGGAAATGTGTGTATGGTAGTGGACGCAGATTTGAAAAACAGAGTACAAACAGCTTTTCTGGATATGATACTCAATTTTGAAATCGCAGTAATCTAAATACATACAGGCGGGCGTGGTGTTCTCCCCTTTCCACCCACACCGCTTGTCATTCTATAAAAGTCAATAGTCCTGCTGTTGGCTTTTACAGGCTGACAAGCCGTTGCGGTCTTTGACAACTGAATAAAGCAGACAGATACGTTTGTGATACAGCGAGCCACGGGGACTG
>OFOU01001329.1_pt1 | contig 15399 bp, 14 predicted proteins | sample 1542061 | NCBI WGS metagenome assembly OFOU01 (sample SAMN04209239, study PRJEB22552) | human gut metagenome | biome: gut; material: feces | host: Homo sapiens | place: USA: Oklahoma
AAAAGAACGTACAACAGCTATGGTAAACGCTTTAAATCCTGTAAAAAACAAAGAAACTGAGGTTAAAAAAACAATATAATCTACCAAAGTAACACTAAAAAACAAATTATTTCAAGCCAAGGAATTAGCCTAAAAATAAATTTCTTGGCTTGAAAATAATAAATAACAAAAAAATTGGAGGGAATTATGAACAAAAAATTAGCTACAGTAATGGCAGCCACTATGGCTGTTGGAAGCATTACAACAGGTGTTGTAAGTGCAGCAACTACAGAAGAAAAATTAGTAGGAGAAAACAGAATTGACACAGCAATAAAAATAAGTAAAAAGGGTTGGTCAAAGGCAGATACAGTAATATTAGTAAATGATTCTGCTATACCAGATGCATTATCAGCAACTCCTTTTGCAGATGCAAAAGATGCACCAATACTTCTAACAAATAAAAAAGGACTTAACCAGCAAACAGCAGAAGAAATAAAAAGACTAGGTGCAAAAAATGCTATATTAATAGGTGGAACTGCAGTATTACCAACTAGTATAGAAGATGAATTAAAAGCTTTAAATGTTGATTCAGAAAGAATAAGTGGTGAAACAAGAGAAGAAACTGCATTAGAAATAGCAAAAAGACTAGATGGAATAAAAGATATATCAGAAATAGCAGTAGTTAATGGTACTACAGGTCTTGCGGATGCTGTATCTGTGGCTTCTGCTGCTGCTGAAAAAGATATGCCAATACTTCTTGCAAGTCCTAAAAAGGGATTAGAAACTTCTAATAAATTTATAAATGAAGAAAATATAAAAGCTTCTTATATAATAGGTGGTACTAAAGCTGTTCCAGAAATAATAGTATCAAAACTTCCTGGTAAACAAAGAATACAAGGAGATAACAGAAATGATACAAATGCAAAAGTAATAGAAAAATTCTACACTAACGAAAAGCTAAATAATATTTACTTAGCTAAAGATGGTATGGGAAATAATAACCAATTAATAGATGCCTTAGCTGTTGGTGTATTAGCATCAAAAAATGATTCACCTGTATTAATAGCATCTAATAAGCTTAGTGAAACACAAAAAAACGTAATAAAAAATAAAAAATTATCTGTAATAACTCAAGTTGGTGGAAATGGTAATGAAAAAGCATTTGCTGAATTAAAATCAATATTCAATCCTTCAACTGCAAATGAAATAGTAAAATACGATGGTTCATATGATTCAACACCATTAGATATAGAATTAGAATCTCCTAAGGATAATTTAAAGTTTGAAATATATGAAAAAGAAAGTGGTAAAAAAGTAAATATAATAAAAGATATAACAATAGAAAATGATTCATTAGATGAAAATAATTATTTATATAGTATAAAATTAAAACAGATATTAACAAAAGGTAAAGTTTATGAAGTAGTTGCTACAGATGGAAATAAAACTGAAAAAGTAGAAATATCAACAAATAAAAATTATGTATATATTCCTATAAGTAAGACAAATGAATTATATGATATCAATAAATATGAAGGAAAAACAGTAGTACTAGAAGTGGGAGGATATGACTTAGAAAAACAAATAAAAATAAATAAATCTCTTGAAATAATAGGGGGAGATAGTGCTGCTCCAGCAGTTTTAAGACCAAAAGATGATGTTAATTGGGAGATTAAAGATAAAAAAGACTCATCTATAGTATTAATAGAAAATGCAAATAATGTAAATTTATCATGGTTAGAAATTAGTGAAGCTAGAAATGTAAAAGTTGGAAATATACAGTCTGATGGAGTAGGAGTAAATATACATAACTCTAATGTTAATATGGAAAAAGTAACTTCTATGTATAATGATTGCTCTGGAATATTAGTAAACGGATCAACTCTAAATGCAGATGGTATATTCTGTGAAGAAAATGGAGTTGGAGCTATAAATGTAGAAAAAGAAAATGGACTTAAAAATAATACGGTTGTAAAAATAAAAGGTGCTGAAATTTTAGATGGAATGGCAGTATACAGTAATTCTACAAATAAGGAATATTTAAGTAAAATAAATTTAGATATAAGAGATTATGATAATATAGCATATAGTCAAATGGATACAGTAGGTCAAAGAACAGTATGGAAATTGGCAAAATAATTAAAATGATAGTGTTTTAATAACATTTTAGATAAAAATAAAAATGGGATATCAACATTATGTTAAGTAATGTGATATCCTATTTTATTTAGAAATAATATTCTTGCATATTATCTAAACATAATACTCCAAGTCTTCCACCGAAGCCAAGACCACAGTCAACGCAGATACTATCTTTATTATGATAAATAAAATCTGGTTCAGCACCGTCAATAAATCTAGTTGGTAGATGACCAACAATAATTGTAGCATATTCATAATCTATATCAAAATCATGAGGTCCAAAGATTAAATCTGTAGGTTCAAAAAAATCTATGGGAGTGTCTGCATCATCAGTAGATATTCCTCCATGAACAAGTAAGTAATCATTTCCATTCACTGAAATTTCTTCATAACATGAAAGAGAGTTTAAATAATTTATAATTTCATATTTTTCATCCATACTTAATTCTAAGAAAGAGTATAAAGTACTTTCCTGACCTATAGATTCAGTAGCTAAAAATTCATTTATTAAATCAATGGCATCAGATTTATTGTTTCCAATTTGAGTTAATTCAAAAAATTCATCACTAAGAGTGTGTTCATGATTTCCTTTGATAAGAATTACATTATCTCTATCCATTGTATCTTTGATAATTGAAATTCCATCAGAACCACGGTCAAATACATCTCCAATTATATATAAAGTATCATCATTTTTAAAATTTACATAGTTTAAAAATTCAATATACTCATCGTAATATCCATGAAGATCACTACAAACATAAACCATACAAAGCCTCCAAAATAAATTATTCTTTAAAAATAAACATAAAATTATCATATAGATTTTTATTATATATTTATTGTATCAAATTTGTTGGGGAATAAATTCCCAATTATAAATATTTTTAGAATATGAAAGAAGTTATATACTATAATATATAACAAGAATAATTTATCAAAAGTAATTAAGAAAAGGGTGATATTAGTGAGCAAAATATTAGTAGTTGGAAGTCTTAACCTAGATTATGTAATAGAAGTAGAAAATATGCCAAAAGCTGGAGAAACAATTTTTGGAAAGAGTCTTAAAAAAGTGCCTGGTGGAAAAGGTGCAAACCAAGCATATGCAATAGGAAAGCTTGGTGGAGATGCGGCTATGATTGGGGCAGTTGGAGATGATGATGCAGGACAGATTCTATTAAACAATCTAAAAAGTGTAAATGTAGACACAAGAGGAATAGAAAGTATAAAGGAAAATGTCACAGGTCAGGCGTACATATATGTAGATGCTAATGGTCAAAACTGTATAACTGTAATCTCTGGTGCAAATGTGGTTGTAGATAGAGATATGATTGATAGAAATATGGAGTTAATTGACGATGCAGAGTATATTGTTATGCAGCTTGAAGTACCAGTAGATACCGTAAAATACGTAAAAGATATAGCTGTATCAAAAGGAAAGAAAGTGATAATAGATCCAGCACCAGCTATAAAAAATCCAGACGTAAATCTTTGGAAGGGTTGCCATATAATTAAGCCAAATGAGTTAGAATTAGCTACATTAATTGGAAAAGAATTAAACAATATTAAAGAATACAAAGAAGCTGCAATAGAACTTCATAATACTGGTGTAGATTATGTTATATCTACTCTTGGTGGAGATGGAGCGATAATGTATGACGGAGAAAATTTAAAAAGCTTTGATTGTAAAAAGACAAAAGTTGTAGACACTACAGCAGCAGGAGATACATTTACTGCTGGACTTGTAATTGCATTAAATGAAGGAAAAAGCATAGAAGAAGCTATAGATTTTGGGCAGAGGGCAGCTGCAATAGCTGTTTCAAAAAAGGGTGCACAGACATCAATTCCTTCAAGAGATGAACTAAAAAACATATAAAATTAATAAAAGAATATATAAAAATGTATGAAAAAGAGCTAGTCACTGTAGACTAGCTCTTTTTTAGACTTTAAAAACTTGATACTTACTCTTAAAATTATTTATAAAATCGTCGTATTCTCTCTGATTTCTTAGAATGATTACTTTATCGCCATATTTTTCTAATGCGTCTTTATAATTATTTGTTTGAGATATCTGCCTAGAGTCCCATAAAATCCATTTTATAAATTCGAAATCAACCTTTTCTATACAATTATCTGCCATAGACTCTCTAGTTTTTCCTCTATTTTCAAAAAGTCTTTTAAAGGCCCTAAATAAACAATTAAACCTATTAAAATTCATAAAAATAATCAAATCAGCGGATTCTAATCTTTCGTTGTACGACATATGAGAATAATTTCCGTCGATTACCCAACTATCATTATCTTTTAAAAAATTGGATACAATCTTACACTCAGTTTTCGCATCATTTTCAATCCAATTTGGCAGCCAATGAACTGTATCTAGATATAGAACAGGAACATTTAAAATATCAGAAATCATCTTTGAAATTGTAGATTTTCCAGAACCACTAAAACCTATAACCATTATTTTGGAGATATTATTTATTTTCATAGTTATAATTTTCCTTGTAGTTTTCTCCCCATTCTCTAAGAGCATCTAAAATAGGTTTTAAACTAGAGCCTATTTCTGTAAGAGAATATTCTACCTTTGGAGGAACTTCAGCATAAACAGTTCTTTTTATAAGACCATTATCCTCCAAAGAACGTAAATTAGAAGTTAAAACCTTCTGAGAAATATTATTTATAGATTTTTTTAATTCATTGAATCTCTTTGTACCAGTAAATAATTCTCTTAAAATTAAAACTGTCCATCTACTACTTATAAGAGAAAGAGTAGTTTCAACAGGACAATCAGGTAAATTTTTAATCATAATAACTCCTCTCTAAAGGTTACTAAAAGGTAACCAAACCACTTAAAAGTGCGTACTTTTCAAGTATTTTATATAGGTTTATTATATATTTAAAGAAAGAAAAAAACAACAAACTAGCTAGTTAAAATAAGAAGCAATGGAAAAGGAGATATAAAAATGAAAAGAGTAGTAGAGTTTTTAAATGAAAATCCAGTACAAACTTTAGCAACAGTAGGATTAGAAGGAAATGCAAAAGCAAGACCATTTATGTTTATGACAGAAAAAGAAGGTAAATTATGGTTTTGCACAAATAACCAAAAAGAAGTATATAAAGAAATGAAAAATAATTCATCTGTTGCAATATCAGTAAGCAATGAAAGATATGAATATCTTAGAATAACAGGAGATGCTGTATTTGAAAATAATATGGAAGTAAAAGAAATTTGTATAGAAAATCCAATTGTAAAAGGTCAGTATGAAAAAGCTACAAATCCAATATTTGAAGTATTTTATATAGCAAATCCTAAAGCCATAATAGCGGACTTTTCTGGTAATCCTCCGTATGAGGCAAAATTATAATAAAAGATAGATATAAATTTCTTAATAAAGACTAAAAAATCTCCTTCAAATAGGGGATTTTTTTGTCATATATTATATAATATATTTATCAGAATAAAACAAAAGGTGGGGATAAATATGAAAGAAGCAGAAGAAATTTTTAAATATATAGTAGAAGAAATACATTCTATAATAATGGCGACAGTAGACGAAAAAAATAGACCCATTACATGTGCAATAGATATAATGGATTACGATGAAAGTGGATTATACTTCCTAACATCTAGGGGGAAAGGATTTTATAAAAGACTTAAGGAAAATAACAATGTAGCTCTAAGTGCTATGAAGGGGAACTCTACATTAGGAAGAGTTTCAATAAATATAAGGGGAAATGTAAAAGAATTAGGGTCAGAAAAAATCGGATACCTATTTTCTAAAAATGAGTATATGAAAAAAATATACCCAACAGAAAAATCAAAAATGAACCTTACAGTTTTTAAAATAGAAAAAGGCGTAGGTGAGTGCTTTGATTTAAGAACAAGACCAATAAAAAGACACGAGTTTTCTTTTGGTGGAGAAGCTAAGGAGAAAAAAGGATATTTTGTAACAGATAAGTGTATAAACTGTGGAAGATGTATAGAAGTCTGTCCTCAAAATTGCATAGTTGAAGATCAGAAGAACTGGCATCAGGTTAAAATTAATCACTTAAACTGCTTAAGCTGTGGAAACTGTGTAGAAGTCTGTCCAGTTGAAGCAATATTAAAGCGGATTTAGAAAGATTATAAATGATAAAAATAGCTACAAAATAATGTTTTGGAGTGGATTATGAAAAATAAAAAAATAATAGTAGTATTGGCGGTTGTTATTTCTCTAATAGCAAGTTTTTCGCTTGGATATAATATTAAAACTAAAAACAATGATATAAATAACACTGAACTAAAAAGTGAAACAGTTGAAATAACGACATCTAAAGAAAAATACAGTGGTAAAAAGCCAAAGTATATATTCTTATTCATAGGTGATGGAATGAGCTATTCTCAGCTGCAACTAGCAGATTATTACCTAAAAGAGACGGGAAATAATGGACTAGATATATTGAAACTGAGTACAAATGGAACAATGCAAAATCCAGATAAGACATCTCTAATTCCAGATTCAGCATCGACAGCAACTTCTATGGCTACTGGAGAAAAAACTAAAAGTGGAAATATAAATGTAAGTGAAGACGGAAAAGAAAAATACGAAACAATTACACAGAAATTAAAAAAAGATGGATATAAGATTGGAATTGCTACAACTGTGAATATAAATCACGCTACACCGGCTGGATTTTCTGCCCATCGGGAATCTAGAAAAGGATACTATGAAATAGGCAAAGAAATGTTAAATACAGAATTTGACTATTTTGCAGGTGGAGATTTTAAGGATAAAAAAGGAGAAAATGGAGATAAGAAAAGTCTTGAAAAAATAGCCGAGGAAAAAGGATATACTGTGGCCGATAGTGAGGAAGAATTTGAAAAGTTGGGAAATAATTCTAAGGAAGAAAATTCTTCAAATGATGAAAAGTACTTGGTAATAGCTGATGATAGAGAAAAAACAGATGCTATGAAGTACAGTATAGACAAAAGATATGAACAGGAAAATGGAGAAGAGAAGTCGGATTCTCTTTCAGATTATGTTAAAAAGGGAATAGATCTTTTACATGATAAAGATAAAAAAGATAAAGGATTCTTTATGATGATTGAAGGTGGAAAAATAGACTGGGCTTGTCATAAAAATGATGTAGCATCAGCACTTTATGAAACCATTGACTTAGATAATGCGGTTGATGAAGCGCTTAAATTCTATAATAATCACAAAGATGAAACTCTGATTATCGTTACGGGTGACCATGAAACAGGTGGATTAGCAATAGGAAACTCTAGCTCAGAATACGACACACACCTTGAAAATCTAGGATTACAGAAGATTTCGTGTGATAGATTCAATGAGGAGTATGTTTCTAAATATAAAAAGGAAAAAACTGATTTTAAAGAAGTACTAAAAGATATAGAGTATGTATTTAGACTTAAGAAACCTTTAGTATTTAAAGAAGAAAAAGCAAAAGAGGATTCTGATGATGATCACAAACATTCAGACGAAAATAGCTTGGAACTTAGTAAATCTGAATATAAAAGGTTAAAAAAGGCGTACAATTTGACTCTTGAAAATAGAAAAAATAGGACTAAAGAAGAGAGTATATTGTACGGAAGCTACAAACATATTACGGTTGAAGCAGCTAGAATTTTAGCTGAAAAAAGCGGAGTGGCATTTACTTCATTTTCTCATACAGCAGCTCCAATGGTGGTGTTTGCAGAGGGGGTTGGAGCAAGTGAGTTTGATGGGGTGTATGATAACACTGAGTTGTATGAAAAATTGATAGAGGTTATATATTGAGAAATTTTAGTGTTCTATAATTTTAGTAAATAAAGTTAAGAGGTGAAAAAAATGGATATGTTAGAGATAATGAAAAAACAACAAAAGTATTGTTCAGATCATAGAGATATGCCAAATGAATTACAGATAAAAGCAAAGAGTCTTTGTTGGGAATACAATCAGAGTAGACCTGATGAGTCAGAAAAGAGAGCCGAGATTCTTCAAAATCTTTTTGGAACTTGTCATCCACTTACATTTGTCGAGCCATCTTTTAGATGTGACTACGGGTTTAATATACACACTCATGGACTTACAATAATCAACTACAATTGCGTTATTTTGGATACATCTCCTGTAAATATTGGAAAGAATGCGTTTATTGCACCTGGGGTTTGTTTAGCTTGTGCAGGTCATGCAATAGATGCTGAACAAAGAGCAAATGGTATTGGTACATCTGCACCGATAACGATTGGTGATGATGTTTGGATTGGAGCAAATTCTACAGTTTGTGGTGGAGTTAGTATAGGTAACGGGACCATTATAGGTGCTGGAAGTGTAGTAACTAAGGACATTCCAAGTGGAGTGATTGCTGTTGGAAATCCTTGTAGGGTGCTTAGAGAGATTACGGAAGAAGATAAGATGGAGCCATTAAAATTTTAAGTTATATTTTAAGTTTCGAGAGTATAATATAAGAAAAAACTTGAAACTTACGGACGGTGAAAAAAATGAAACTATTATTAGCAGAGGACGAAAAAGAATTATCAAAGGCATTAAAAACTATTTTGGAAAGCAATAGATATTCTATAGATGCAGTTTACGACGGAGAAGATGCAATCTATTACATGGAAAACAGTGAATATGATGCAGTTATTTTGGATATAATGATGCCAAAAGTGGACGGAATAACTGCTTTAAAAACTGTAAGAGAAAAAGGAATTGATGTACCTATAATAATGCTTACTGCAAAATCTGAAGTGGATGACAAGGTACTGGGATTGGATAGTGGTGCAAATGATTATCTAACAAAGCCGTTTTCAGCTAAGGAATTACTTGCTAGACTTAGAGTTTTAACTAGAGAAAAATCTGTAAGTAATACTTCAATAATAACTGTTGGTAACGTATCTTTGGATACAACAACATTTGAAATGTATTCTTCAGGTGGAAAATTTAGACTAACAAACAAAGAATATCAGATGATGGAGATATTTATGAGAAACCCTAAACACATAGTATCTACTGAACAGCTTATAGAAAAAGTATGGGGATACGACAGCGATATGGAAAATAATGTTGTTTGGGTGTATATATCATACCTAAGAAAAAAATTAATTTCACTAAATGCAAATATTATAATAAAAGCAAATAGAAATCTTGGATATTCCCTTGAATTAGTTGAAAATGATAGTAAATAGGACGGAGAGAACATAAAATGATTGGAAAACTAAGGAAAAAATTTATAGCAGTTTCTGTGTTGTCGACATTTATAGTTTTGTCTGTAATAATATCTGGAATACATGTTATGAACTATCATAGAATAGAAAATGATGCGGATAGAATGTTGAGTCTAATTGCCGAAAATGATGGGAAAATGCCTTTTGGAAAACCAAAATTTGAAATGGGGAAAAAAGATGATTTTGGCAAAAGGGACATGATAAAATTCTCGCCAGAAACTCCATACGAAACGAGATATTTCTCTGTCGTAATAGGAGCAAATGGTATTGTTGAAAGGTCTGATACGGGGAAAATAGCTGCTATAGATACAGAAAGTGCAGTACAGTATGCTAAGGAAATATATAATGGAAATAAAAGTAGCGGATTTGAAGGAAATTATAGATTTTTAGAATCTGAGAAAGATGGCAAAACAATAATAACATTTCTAGATTGTACAAGAGAATTAGAAGGATTTAGATCTTTCATTATAATAAGTATAATAGTATCTGCGTTGGGACTATTAGCTGTATCTGTATTGATTGTAATAGCGTCGAAGGTGATATTAAAACCAGTTGAAGAAAGCTATACAAAGCAGAAACAATTCATAACTAATGCAGGTCACGAAATAAAAACACCGCTTACAATAATAGATGCAAATACAGAAGTAATAGAGATGATAAATGGAGCAAGTGAGTGGACAGAAAGTATAAAAAATCAGGTAAAAAGACTTTCTTCTCTTACAGCAGACTTGATTTCTCTTTCTAGAATGGAAGAAGAAAGTCAGTTTGTTATGAATGATTTTCCTATATCTGATGTTGTAGAAGAAGAGTGTGATGTATTTAAGGGAATGGCAGAGATAAAAGGAAAAGAATTGACTTCAGAAATCGAAAAAAATCTTAGTTATAATGGTGATGAAAAAGCTATTAGACAGCTTACATCAATTTTATTAGATAATGCAATAAAATATACAGACGAAAATGGAACTATAAAGGTTAGACTAAAAAAATCTGGGCGAAAAATAAATCTATCTGTATATAACACAGTTAAAAGTATAACTAAAGAAGATACAGAGAGAATGTTTGAAAGATTCTATAGAGCAGACTCATCAAGAAATTCAGAAACTGGTGGATATGGAATAGGACTTTCAATAGCTAGTGCAATAGTTTCTGCCCATAAAGGAAAAATAAACGCTGAGACAGATGATGGAAAATCCTTAAAAATAAATATAACAATTTAAGTTTAAGAGAGAAAAAATAGTGGATCTAGATAGATTCACTATTTTTTTGTTTTTAAAAACGTTGAAAACAAGGCATTTTGATGAGGTAGTATAAAAAATAAAATAAATTTAAAAACTTTTAAGTTTGTTTAAGGTTCGCTGAATATACTATACCCATAAAATAAAAGAAAGGAGGAACACAGATGAGTGAATACCAGCATATATTTAAAAGATATGAGATGAAATTTCTCTTAAATAGAGAACAAAAGGAAAGACTAAAAAAACTGATGTTAAATTATATGGAGGAAGATTATTATGGAAGAAGCACCATACGAAGTCTATATTTCGATACTCCAACGTATCGAATTATAAGAGCATCTATTGAAAAACCAGTATACAGAGAAAAACTAAGAATAAGGAGCTACAAAAAGGTAGAACACGACGATGAAATATTTGTAGAGTTAAAGAAAAAATATAAAAAAGTTGTGTACAAAAGAAGAATAAATATGACAGAACAAGAGGCTATGAACTATATCTGTTGTAGAAACGACAAAGATATTGAAAAATCTCAGATAAAAAATGAGATAGACTACTTCTTAGACTACTACAAAGATATCAGACCATCAGTACTGATAACATACGACAGAGAGGCATTCTATGAAGTTGGAAACAGGGATTTTAGAGTGACATTTGACGAAAATATACTTTGGAGAAAGGAAGACTTATCTCTATGTAGTGAAATATACGGAGATGCACTATTAGATGAAGGATATACATTGATGGAAGTAAAAACAACAGGAGGAATTCCTATTTGGATGACAGACTTTCTAACAGAAGAAAAAATATACAAGGCTACTTTTTCAAAATACGGATTTGCATATAGAAGAATATTTGGAGAAAAGAAGGCAGCCTAAAAATTGGGATTATGTAACTAAAAAATGACTATAAAAAACTAGGGATATAAAGATTGTAAAATAAATTTGAACGATAAAAAACTAAAAAAAGGAAATAAAAAGGGGAAGATATATGAACACATTATTTACAGGGCTATTTAGCAGCGTAGTCACGGAAACTCTAGCCGTATCAAAATTTTTAATATGCATAGGTGCATCGATAGTAATAGGGATTATACTAACTTTGTCTTATATGTACAAAACAAAATACACTAAAAGCTTTGCAGCTACACTGGCAATCTTGCCAACAGTAGTATGCGTGATAATTATGATGGTAAACGGAAATGTAGGAGCAGGGGTAGCAGTAGCAGGGGCGTTCAGTTTGGTAAGATTTAGATCAGTTCCTGGAACAGCAAAGGAAATTGGTGCTATATTTATCGCAATGGGTGCTGGTCTAATAACAGGAATGGGATATATTGGTTTTGCCTTCCTATTTGCGATAATAATAGGAGCAGTGGAAATGATATACTCATCTATTAACTTTGGAAACACAAAAAACGAAAAGTACAAGACTATTACAATAACAATACCAGAGGATTTAGACTACCCAGGAGTTTTTGGTGGGATATTTAAAGAATATACAGATGAACATGAATTGGTACGGGTAAAGACAACTAACATGGGAAGCTTGTTTAGATTGACATACGATATAAGCATGAAAAAGGGGATGTCTGAAAAAGAATTAATAGATAAATTAAGATGCAGAAATGGTAATTTAGAAATATGTATGTCAAAACAGGTGACTACAATAGGGGAACTGTAGGCATATTAAAGGGGGGATGACTATGAATAAGAAACTAATGTCGCTATTAACAGCAGTTGCGATAGTAGTTTCTCTTTCGGGATGCACTAATAGCGCAGAAGATTCTGAAGAGAAAACAAAAACAACAGTAGCAACTGCAAGTGAAATAAATGTATCTGAGATGTTTACCGACAGCGATAAAGAAGTAGGTTACGATGAAGAAAATTCGTCAAAAATAGAATTAAACAAAACTACGGTAACTTCTAATTCTAATGATGTTTCAATAGATGGAACAACAGTTACAATAAAAAATGAAGGAACATATATTTTAAGTGGAGATTTAGAAAATGGAAAAATAGTAGTTGATTCAGAAAAAACAGATAAACTACAGATAGTATTAAATGGAGCAAATATATCTTGTAAAGGTTCAGCTCCTATATATGTAAAACAGGCGGATAAAGTATTTCTAACATTGGCTAATGAAACTACAAATACACTTACATCTACAGGGGAATATGAAACCAGTGAAGATAATGTCGATGCAACAATATTTTCAAAGGACGATCTGACATTAAACGGAACAGGAACATTGGCAGTAAAAAGCGAATCTGGTCATGGTATTGTATCTAAAGATGATTTAGTGGTAACTAGTGGAACATATAGTATAAATGCAGCATCACATGGATTATCAGCTAACGATAGCATAAGAATTGCAGATGGAAAATTTAACATAACTTCTGGAAAGGACGGACTTCACTCAGAAAATACAGATGATACAAAACTGGGATATATATATGTAGCAGATGGAGAATTTAATATAACTGCTGGATACGATGCACTAGATGCAAGTAGTGCAATACAGGCAGATGGAGGAACATTTGATGTAACAACAGGCGGAGGAAGTGCAAAGGCAGCATCAAAACGTGGAGGTGCTCCTGAAGGAGAAAAACCATCTGGAGAACGTCCTAAAATGCCAAGTAGAGATGGGGAAAAAACAACAGGTGAGCCACCAACAGATATGCAAAATGGAGAAAAACCAACAGGAAATCCTCCATCAGGCCGTGAAAATGAAGAGCCTCCAGCAAAACCAGATGTAGAATCTTCTCAGCAGAATAGCACAAGTGAAAGTGGAAATACTACAAACGAAAATACTAGCAATAAAAGTGAGAATACTAATACAACGGAAAATACAAGTACTGAAGAAAGTACAAATAGTATGAAGGGATTAAAAGCGGAAACAAATCTTGTTTTAAATGGCGGAACATATAATATAGATTCTTGTGATGATTCAATTCACTCAAATAAGATAGTTACGATAACAAATGGTACCTACAGTATAAAATCAGGAGATGATGCTGTTCATGCTGAAGAAACAACAAAAATAACTAACGGAAATATAAATGTAACCAAGAGTTATGAAGGGATAGAAGGTTTAGATATAGAGTTAAAAGGTGGAAAAATAACTGTTGTGGCTGCTGATGACGATGGTATAAATGCAGCTGGTGGAAATGATGATAGTGGAACAGTAGAGCCTTTTGAAAATAAAGGTGGAATGAATGAAGCAACAAATGGAAGCATAACTATTTCTGGTGGAACAATAGATATCAATGCATCTGGAGATGGAATAGATGCAAATGGAAATCTAACTGTAACAGGTGGAACAACTTATGTTTCAGGATCTGAAAATGGTGGAAACTCAGCCCTAGATTATTCTGGAGAGGCAAAGATAACAGGTGGTACATTTGTAGCTGTAGGAATGTCAGAGATGAGTCAGAACTTTGGTGACGAATCTACACAAGGTGTGATTATGATAAATAATGATAATACTCAGAAGAAGGGTGCGAAGATCAGCTTGAAAGATAGTAATGGAGAAGAGCTAGTTTCGTATACTTCTAAGAAGTCTTTCAATTCTGTGCTTGTTAGTTGTAAGGGAATTGAGAAGGGAAGTAGTTATACTATGAGTATTGGAGATGAAGACAGTGCAGTTCAGATGAGTTCTCTTGTGTATTCGGAGGGAACAAAGTCTAGAACGATGAAATAAATCCTCAATCAAACATACTAAACTGGAAAAGCAGAGTCTAGAAATAGGCTCTGTTTTCTTTTTTTTGTTGGATTGAAAAAGGAATAATTTATAGAATAATAAAAAGTTATTAAAATATTTATAGATAATTGTGAATTTTAAAAAAATAAAATATGCTATAATTAGCATAAAAGAATAAATTTTATAAGTTATATTTAAATAAAGTTCGGGGGTGAATATTTTGGTAGATACAGATAAACATATTTATGAAAGAGAAGATTTAATAAATTTATTTGAAGGAATTAAAAATAAAACTTTAGGTGAAATTGATAATTTAGGTATATTTGAAGATGTACAGAAATTTAATCTACAAAAGGGAGTAGCGGGAACTATAATAGAGCAATGTGTGCTTGATTATAAACCAGATAATAAACAAAGACCAGATTTAATTGTAAAAGATGGAAAAAAAGAAATTCCAACTGAAATAAAAACAACTGGAATAAAGAAACCTAAAAGGGGAAAGAAAAAATTCGTTGCAAAAGAGCCAATGTCTATTACAGCAGTAGGTATTTATGATATTGCAAATCAAAAATTTTCAAATTCACACTTTTGGAGTAAGGCAGAAAATATGTTTATAATTTTTTATCATTACCTTGCTGATAAAGCGGTTAAACCATATGAATATGCTTCTTTTCCAATAAAAGATTATACTTTTCATAAATTTACAGAGGATGAAATTAAAGGTTTAGAAGTTGATTGGAATATTGTTCATGATTTTTGTAGTGAAATAGTATCTAATCATCCTGGAGAACATACAAAAGAATGGAAGGAGGAAATTAAGCAAGAGTACATTGATAGACACGGTTCTATGCGTAAAAAATTAAGTTATATAAATTTAGCACCCAAATTTCCACCAAGATTTAGATTGAAAAAATCAATGGTTGATACGATTGTAGCAAATCATTTTAATCATGACTTAGAAAAACTTGAGGATAAATATATAACAGTATCAGAGATAGATGAAAAATGTAAAGAACTTAGTAGAGAATATGGAGGGCTTACAATTGAAGAAATTGCAAGTAAACTAGGAGTTCCAATACTAAATAGTAATGGAACAGAGAATAAGAATATTGCGGAGATCATTATCGCAAAAC
>OFOU01001335.1_pt1 | contig 15312 bp, 12 predicted proteins | sample 1542061 | NCBI WGS metagenome assembly OFOU01 (sample SAMN04209239, study PRJEB22552) | human gut metagenome | biome: gut; material: feces | host: Homo sapiens | place: USA: Oklahoma
GGTGGCGCAAACCTATCACAGCAATGTGACAAGGCGGTGCTTCCCTACTCCACCATATCATTTGGAGTTCGGTCAACCTGGACTGTGACCGGAAGTTTCGCAACTTTTGGGGCAGCACAAAAGCCGTCCGTCGATTAAGCGACACCATCTGCATTGAGAACGGACTGTCCATTGTTGAGAACCCAAAGCCCCACGGCAAAAGTTACGACCAATGGCTGGGCAATCAGGCGAAGCCCTCCCATCGGGAATTACTCCGTGCTGCCATTGACAACGCCTTGGCACAAAAGCCCACTGACCTGGATGCGTTGCTGAAGCTGCTCCGGGAATCCGGCTGTGAAGTATCAAAGCGCGGCAAATCCTACCGGTTGAAGCTCCCTGGCTGGGGCAAAGTGTCCCGCCTGGACAGCCTGGGCGAAGGCTACACCCTGGAGGATCTGCTGGCTGTTCTCGCCGGTCAAAAGGAGCATACGCCCCGCCAAAAGCCGGTTAAGCAAGCTGATCCGCCGAAGGTCAATCTGCTGGTTGACATCCAGGCAAAGCTCCAGGCCGGAAAAGGTGCCGGATATGCGAGATGGGCCAAGGTCTTTAATCTGAAACAGATGGCACAGACCGTAAACTATCTCACGGAGCATAACCTGTTGGAGTATGCGGTTCTGGAGGAAAAGGCTGCGGCAGCCACGGCCCACCATAATGAGCTATCTGCAAAAATCAAGGCAGCGGAGAAACGCATGGCAGAGATCGCTGTCCTGCGAACCCACATTATCAACTATGCCAAGACCCGCGAGACCTATGTAGCCTATCGAAAGGCTGGTTACTCCAAGAAATTTCGCCAGGAACACGAGGAAGAAATCCTGCTCCATCAGGCGGCCAAAAACGCCTTCGATGATATGGGTGTCAAGAAGTTGCCCAAGGTTAAGGAACTTCAAGCTGAATATGCTCGGTTGCTGGAGGAAAAGAAAAAGACCTATGCCGAGTACCGGCGCTCCCGTGAGGAAATGCGGGAGCTGCTGGCAGCAAAGGCCAATGTGGATCGTCTCTTAAATATGGAGACGGAACACGATACCGAAAAAGAAAAAGACCACGACCAGCGGTGAGCTGGTCGTGGTCGAAAACGTCCTTTGGACGCGCAGCCGCAGAATGAAATTCTGCGTTCATGGGGGCTTGGGGGATACCCTCAACAAGCAGCACCGGAAGCCGAATGGCTATCCAGGGGCATTGCTTGCTACAATATGTTTGACCCCAAGAACGGTGTTGCGCTGGTAATGCTGTTCAGCGGTTCAAACCTAAGCTACAATGAAGAGGTAATCGGCCTTACGGGGCATTGCTTGAGCTAACCACGCTCGTTTGTGCAAACTGTTAGCCGACCCTCTCATTGCAGCGTTCGATTTACGCAGGTTGAATCATCGGAGCAATCCGTACATTCGTGTGACTAAGCAAGCTGAATCGGTAATGAACTGTGGCGGTCGCCGGTTATAAAACCAAACAAAGGAGGATTGTGTATGAGCGCAGGAGTCATTACAGCGGTTGGAATCGATGTTTCAAAATATAAAAGCACAGTGGCAGCCAGAAGACCAGGCGGTGAAGTGGCTTTACTCCCATTTGACGTCGGCCATGATGTCACCGGTATCAAGAATCTGCTTGAGAAGCTACAGGGGCTTGACGATGAAGGCAGCGAGATTCGAATTGTCATGGAGCATACAGGAATGTATTGGAGACCCGTGGCTTTGGCGCTGCAACAGGCTGGATTCTTTGTCAGTGTAGTCAACGCGATTCTGATCCACAACTTCAGCGACAATTCACTGCGCAAGGTTAAAACGGATAAAGCGGATGCGTTGAAAATCGCAAATTATGGTCTCACATTCTGGATGGATCTGAGGGAATATTCCGCAGAAGATGAAACAAGGCAAATGCTGAAGATCCAGAATCGGCTCTATGAGCGGACAACCACCACCGGTACAATGTTGAGAAACGGTTTAATTTCACTCCTGGATCAGACATTCCCCGGTGCCAATAAGTTATTTCTGAATGAAGGCAGGAACTCAAAGGGCCATGTCAAATGGGTGGATTTTGTGATCCGCTTTTGGCATAAAGAATGCGTAGCAGCTTTATCCCTACATACTTTTGCAGACACCTTCCAAAAATGGTGCAAAAGAACCGGTTACAGATTCAGTACTTCCGATGCCGAACGAATCCATACCGCAGCCAGGAACGCCGTTGCCACGCTTCCCAAAAATGATAGTACAAAACTGCTGATAACGCAAGCGGCAATCAGCCTGAATACCGTGTATGATTCGCTTCATGCGTTCCGCACAGAAATGAACCGGCTGGCCTCTCTGCTGCCAGAATATGAGCTGGTGATGGGGATGGAAGGTGTCGGAAAAATCACAGGACCGCAGTTGATGGCTGAGGTTGGTGATGTCCGCCGTTTTTCGCACAAAGGTGCTCTGGTTGCATACGCTGGTGTGGACGCACCACCGTATCAATCCGGTACATTCGATGCAAAGAATCGTCATGTTTCAAAGCGCGGTTCACCTCACTTGCGTAAGGTGCTGTTTGAGATCGCCTCCATGATTCTTGTTCACGGAAACCCTGACAATTCTGTATTCTGCTTCATGGATAAGAAACGAGCGGAGGGAAAGCATTTCTATGTCTATACTGTGGCCGGAGCTGCAAAGTTCCTGCGGATTTATTATGCAAGAGTAAAAGAATATCTGAACACTCAAGAAATCGCTTGACTCTGCTGTAAATACGAAACCTCAAAGTCATAAAACCCTCAGGTCTGCAATTTTTACTTTGTTGCAGGTCTGTTTTGTTATGCTCATTTTCAGATATCCGATTTTTCATTTTGGGGCTTGACACCTATTAGCAGGTTTGCCAGTACAATCTTGGCGATGAGAGATTCCTTTTAATTTCCCTATACAGGGTTCTTCACACATCGCAGGTTCCACACAGGATGTGATTGTGGGCTTCGATTGCTCTGCTAACAGATGTCGGTAACTCGATTGATTTTCTGTATGCCATGCGCACGTCATTAATCGACAAAAATTTCCGGCATATTGTACTGAATGTCAGCTGATTCGCGGGCGGCTCCGAGATTTCTGCTTTGTAACAGCGTGCGGCGCAATTTTACGCCTCCGTCTTCTGCCATCACAACATACTCTCTACGATGCTGTCGAATATAAGTCGATGTTTCACGGGAGAAACCACTTCTCTGCAGCAATATGGTCAAAGGATTGGTTGTACCGTATTCAACATACTCATACCAATCGTTCTTGAAGCTTTCCACCTTATGAAATCTCTTGTACTCGTTTGAAAATCTCAAAAAATAATTGGAAATGCTGAAAAGGATCACATTTTCAATAACATCCAAGGTGTCCGCAATAACAACGTTTCTGTGCTCACGGGAATCGTCATATTTTACTGGTTTTCCATCGATTCTTACCGTAGCCTCACTGTCGTTCCTCTTGTATTCAATTGCTTTGTTCATGATGTTGCTAAGACCCATTCCCTGAATCCATTGAATCAATATAACAGCATACCAACGAAGCATTCCGTGCTTTCCTGTTTTCTTGCTTACTCTTCCAAGTGTCTGCCGTTCATACTTTTCCCATTTGAAAACGCGGCACATTCGCTCGAGGAAGTTCATCAACTCGTTGTAGTCAACGTTCCCATTAATGTCTAGGGTCGGATAAGACATCCCTCGTGCGATTGCACTGGTAAGGTTCTCTGTCTGATCAACTGACACATTGATATCATCATCGGGCGTTGCAGATTTTTGTGTAAAGTTTGCCTTTATCTTTTCCTCATCGTGTTCTGTAAGGAATGGTGCAAACTCCCTGTGGACAAGGCTGTCTCGGCCTTTTGTAATATCACGCAAGAGTATCAAAGCGAACTTACGCATCAGCGTATAGGATTCTTCCGGCTGATTGTGGGGGTGCTTATCAAACTCTATTTCCCCGTTAACCAGTGCCTTTACGACCGATTTTTTCTGCGCATTAGTCAAGCCTGATTCGATGGACAGTTTCTGTTCTGGAATCTTCTCTTTAAGTAGTTCTTCGAACTTTTCCTCCTTGACCTTGTCGTTCATACTGACAAGAAATACATTCCCATAAAGGTTGTATTCTATCCTGCCTACACGTCCGATCAGATTACGGAAATCAACTGCATCCATATAGGCATAACCCTTTTTATAACTTGTGATAAAGAGGTTATCAGCAGGCATATTGACTCCCTCCACGAGGGTACTGGTGCAGAAGATTGTAGTAATGGCACCGCTTCGAAATAGTTCTTCAATTCTCATTCGAATAGTAGACGGGAGATATCCAATATGATAAGCAACGCCTTTTGTGATCAATTCCGCAAGGAAATAATCGCCGTGGACCTCCTGCTTTATCTCCTTGGAAAGAGTCCAAATATCCTGATTAGCCGTTACTGTAGGAATTTTATTTGCATAGCTGCGGGCAAGGTTTACTGCCTGTGCAATGGAACTGCAATATACAATATTCTGCTTGATTCTCCCGTCAGAGTCTCTGCTTACAAGCGGAAGAATTGTGTCGAGGCTGATTTCTCCGGTGAACTGTGCAATCTTCGTCAGCGTCCTCGAATAGTCGTTAAACATACTAATCGAACGTTGCCTAAAACTAATAAGAAACTTAAACTGTGTCACAGGAGAAAAAGAAGACGCCAGTTTCCATTTTTCAGGTGTTTCTATGTCCGGTATGCTTCTTAAATATATTTCCGGATTTGGAATATTGGGCGAAGCAAAGATAACATGAGGCTTATTCTTTCTCTCAACCAGTTTATCTATAACCTTATAGTAAAAAGGACCGCGGCTATCCACCTCAGACAGCTTGTGTGCCTCATCCACAAAAAGGTAGTGCAGTTCTAAATCGGGATTGCTTATCAATAGGTACAAAAGGCGCTCTGGTGTCAGTACAAATATGAAATTATGTTGTTCCTTCAAAACAAGAGCACCTGCGGAGGTAACAAGCCTGTAATTGTATTTCTTAAGATTTTCTTTGAGATCGTTGATTATTTTGCTTGTGACTTCGTTAATAAGTGCCTTGGTAGGAACAATCAATGCAAAATTTTTCTCTACACCAGACTCGACCTGCGATTTAAGAAACATCCTCATAATGAAGGATTTTCCCATTGATGTCGGACCAGAATAACTAAAATATTGATCAGTAAGATGGTCGTACACCTGCTTTTGAGCGCGGAGGAACTGAAACTCAGGCATAGCCGGAATCGTCAGCAGTTCCTTGGAGTATTCCGAATACATACGGTCAAGCACGGCTCCACTCTGGTAGTCTTTCGCTACAAGATTCCGTCCTTGGTAATTTCCTGTACTGGTTAAAACAGAACCAGCATAATAGCTTACGGCAGGGTCATCAGGATAAATGCTGCACAAAAGCGTGATGATTTCCTGTGCCCACATTTTGTGTTGGTCGCTGTTTGTCGAATGCGTTGATTTTGACAGCAAATCTGCAAATCGAAGGGCATCGATTTTATCCACGGGTCTTGATGTCTGATCAAATATGTTAAGCATCTTCGCAGCATAATTGTATAAGAGATTGTCGTGTATTTCTCTCAGATATTCATTGCTGTCAATATCTGCATATATGACATCACCGAGGTGGATGGTTGCAACTTTGTTATCGCTCATGGCATCACACCTCCCCGCATGGCTTTCTCCATAATGTCTGACTTATCCTTGTCAGCGTCATTCAATGGTAAGATATAAAAATAAAATGAATGTGTCCCAAGCCCACGACTGTTGATTTGCCGGGCAATGTATGCGGCATGATTCTTTATATCGGTATTCATCTTATGGTTTAACGCATTTTGGTATTGCATCGTCGAATAGCTGGCAGGGTTAAGCCCAAGAGTATATCCTATGAACACACCATAGGCTGTATCTCTAACGACACTAGAGCCCTTTTTCGGAAAAACAACTTCCTTGATTTGCCGTGCTGTTTCCGGATCAAAGTCTCTATCGAGACTTGACGGTTCTAAAAGCTGAAGCCGGTTTTTGTTTGTCTGCTCAATGTCCATTATGGCATCAAATGCCTGGTCAATGGCATCTCGCATATCACCTACTACACTGGATGAACCAAAAACAAGCTGATAATATGGCTGACCATATCCTCCGAGTGAAAGCAGGTGAATACCATCACATTTGCTGCTTTGGGTATTCGTTGTGGAAAACAACTCGACCTTGCTCATGATTTTGGGTGCATCCAGTATCTGTTCCAGGAACGCATACAGCAGGATTTCCCCCAGTGAATTCCCTGTGTTCTGCTGTCCGGGGCGTCCATTTTTTTGCATGACTGCCATAGCCTCAAGGCCAATGCTCTCCAAGTCATCATTTATCTTAAACTGCTCCAGCTTTGCTCTTGAGAACACATATCTCCCTACATTTTTTCGGATGAATGCTTGCAAATCATCCGAAACAAACTCATTATTCATGACATTGAGGTGAAAAAGGCGCAGTTGTTCTGGGTTAATCAATCCGAGAGATTCCGAATGGATAACCTCAGTGAAGATGTTGTCAAAATCACTGCCTTTTATTGTTTTATTCAGCATACAACTGCCTCCTTTTCACCTATTTGCGTTGACCGCCATGCAGGGCATTCTCTGTCACCACACCCACAGGAGCCTAATGCTGAGCGTAGTCCACGATTTTTGCGTCCTTATCAGTCTTCGGTTCGTATGTCAAATTGAAAACCATATCCGATAGCCACTTCTTAAAGGAAGGATTATCCTGAAACTGTTTGAATAGCTCCATGTTGTCCGCCATAATAGAGAACATGACCTGTTGCAAAGCACGTTCACTTTCTGTACGTGCTTCTTGTTCATCAGAATTTCTCATGGCGTTCTGATACTTCTTGTCCTTGGAGACCATTTCTGGAATAGCTAGAATCTGACGCTGCACGTTATCCGTATCATTCCAGTTGATGTTTCCAAACATGTCGTTGAAATCCATGATGATCTTAGAAAGCAAATCCATCTCCGGCTCAACAATGTGGCCAACTTTGCCTGCAGGTACGGGTGCAATCTCCGCATCTGCATCCTCCAGCTTAATTGCGATAGCCTCCTGTGCCTCATTACGATAGCTGCTCAGGTCAATGGTCTGAAGAATGCCTTCCGAAAAGTCCTCATCACGCGGCGAGGGCAGCTTTGGAATCAGCAGATTTAAGAAGATTGATAGCTTCTCCCAGTCAATATTTCCGTAAGGCAGGATTGCTCCGAGAAAGCCATATGTACGCACAAAGGACTTAGCGGCGCTCTTAAACTTAATCTGGTCATCTAGCTCCAGCTGCTTGTAAACAGCCGCACAGGCATCCAGAATTGGATCAAGCCGATCACGCTCCGCACCACCCAGGAATAGATCAACCAGCGTTTCAATATCGCTGTCATCGTAAACTTGATAGCTTTCCATCAGCGTTATAAGGTCATAGAGCTTATTCGGATCAGTCTCGCCAGAAAGAATCGTAGTCCTGTAGAATTTCTGGAAGGCGTCTTCAATGGTGGATGTTTTATTGGCAAAGTCCAGAACATAGACCTCATCCTTGCCGGGACAAGCTCTGTTGAGACGAGAAAGAGTCTGCACCGCAGCAATATCATAGAGCGGCTTGTCCACATACATCGTCTGCAGCAGCGGCTCATCAAATCCCGTCTGGAACATATCCGCCACAATCAAAATCCTATACGGTTCCTTCTTAAACTCCTTCGGAATCTTTGCATCTGGAAATCCGTTCATCGCAGCCGATGTAAGCGCAGGTTCCTGACCGTTATATTTATGCTCACCGGAAAAGGCCACAATTGTCTTATACGGACTATGCCTGTCTGCGAGACACTTGTTGATCGCATAGTAGTATTCGATACATCTCGGAATGCTGGCCGTAACCACCATTGCACGAGCCTTGCCGCCCAGCTTCTTCTTTGCAATAACCTGCTCGTGGAAATGCTCCACCATCATAGCAGCCTTCTTTGCGATAACGTCAGGATTGCCCTCGACGAAGGCACGCAGTTTTTTCTGCGCACGCTTCTTATCAAACATCGGATCATCCTCGACCGTCTTCATGAGCTTGTACCAGCTGTCAATGGTTGTATAGTTGCGGAGCACATCCAGAATGAAGCCTTCCTGAATAGCCTGCTTCATGGTGTAGACATGGAATGGGCGATGCTTGATTTCTCCGTCCTCTTCATAGGGAACACCAAACATCTCCTCGGTCTTATTCTTCGGTGTGGCTGTGAAGGCAAAGTAGCTGGCAGAAGAGACGAGCTTACGTCCCTCCATCATGGCATTGATTTTGTCTTCATTATCCGCTTCGTCGTCTGTAGCAAGGCCGGAAAGTGCCAGATTCATATTGGCAGAGTTACGCCCGCTCTGGCCAGAATGCGCCTCGTCAATGATAATGGCAAACTTGTTATTTTTATGTTCCTGCCCGATCTCGGAGATAATGTACGGGAACTTTTCAATCGTAGATATAATGATGCGCTTGCCATCCTGTATGGCTTTGCGTAGATCGCCGGAATGCTCCGCCCAGACGACCGTATTCTTGACCTGCATGAACTGCTTGATTGTATTACGGATCTGCTTATCCAGAATACGGCGGTCGGTAACCACAAGAACAGAGTCAATCATGGGATGGCCATCTTTCTCAAGACCGATCAGCTGATGTGCAAGCCACGCTATCGAGTTTGACTTTCCGCTTCCGGCGCTGTGCTGGATTAAATAACGCTTTCCAACACCATTTTCCTGCACATCTGCCAGCAGTTTCTCCACGCAGTCGAGCTGATGGTAACGCGGCCAGATCTGCTTGACAGACTTCTTTTTAGTATCCTCGTCTACCTCTTCGACAACCTGTGCGTAGTTTTCAATAATGCGAGACAGCTTTCTCTTGGTAAGAATGTCCTTCCAGAGATAGTCCGTCATAAGGCCGTTCGGATTTGGCGGATTGCCTGCACCGTCGTTGTAACCCTTATTGAACGGCAGGAACCAGCTATCTTTTCCGGCCAGTTTCGTGCAGAACTGAATCGTAGCGTCGTCCACAGCAAAATGAACCATACAACGCTTGAAAGAGAACAGGAGGTCATGGAAGTCCCGGTCTTCCTTATACTGGCGCACAGCGTTTTCAGTATTCTGCTTTGTGAGCTGGTTCTTCAGCTCCATCGTGATGACCGGAAGTCCGTTGATAAACAGGCAGATATCCAGTGCCAGTTTCCCAGCATCTTGCGAATAGCGCAGCTGCCTCGTCACGCTGAAGATATTCTTCTCATACATGATTCTGGCCTTCTCGTTATTCTCGGTCGGCGTCAGATAGAACATGATGAGGTCTGCCGGGTAGACCTTCACACCATTGCGAAGCACATCAATGATGCCACGCTTGGCGATTTCTCCAGACAACCGGTTCAGGAACTGGCGCTTCTTAGTGTCCGAGGTAAACACGCCCAGCTTATCCATTTCCTTCGGCTGCGTGTCCTGCAGGAACCGGAACAGGCGTATTTCGTCGACTGCGTATTCTTTATTATAGTCGGCGTTTATTCCTTCCTCATACCCGTTTTGTTCAATCAGCCATTTCACGATTAAGGATTCAAGGCCGTTTTCCTTTGTGTTGGTAAAAGCCATTGTTAATCCTCCTGTGCATCCATTTCTTCGGTATCTGTGCTGTCATCCATACCCTCGTCGGAATCCTCTATATATTCATATTCAGGAATAACTATGTCTCGGACATCAATTTCGCCAGTAACAGCAGCTGAAATCAAGCTCGTCCTATACTCATCGATCAACATCATTTCCCGTGCAAGCAGGGACTTACTTGAAGCAATCATGTTTCCCTTTGTGATTGCCTTTTCAGGAATAAGTCCATTGAAAACTGATGTCTTCCATCTCAAAAATTCATAAATATGGTTCTGTTCTTCTATGGGAGGAACCGGAACGTATATATTCTTCATTTCACTGTAGCGAGTAGTCCAAAGATCTGCCACAATGCCTCTGCCGTTTCGATAAAACTCTTCTATAAACTTATGACTCCTCAGCAAATAGTGATAATACATCGACGTGTTTTCTCGCGGACACAGAACTATATTTATCAATGAAACCGATCCGTCATATTCAGAGAACCCGCTTGATCCGCGCCTATCAGAACGGCTATTTATAACGAAGTCGCCTTTAAGCACTTTCTTTCGGTTATCGCTGTCCTTGGATTTCACAGCCGTATCAAGCTGCTTTGTCACTCCAAACTTAGTGACAGACAATGGCATAAAATCTTTATCTGAGCACTTTTCTGACCGCTCCGAAAACAGATCATTTATTTTCTTCATTTCCCAGTGAGCGGGAATACTCTCTATCCAGCTAACACCAGTGGGCTTATAATCAGTATACCTACGAAATGCACTCATGATAATACCTCGCTTAATACTCCTGACATCTGTCCTATTACATCATTGATATCTGCGGCAATTGTATCGATATCTCTTATTGGACGAGGCTCAAAGAAATATTTTGTGAAAGTGAGTTCGTAACCAACTTGCGTTTTCTTCTCATCAACCCATGCATCAGGTGTGTAGGGAAGAACTTCTTTTCTCATATAAGATTCGATTCCTCCGGGATATGTGAAAGGAACGATTTCTGTTTCAGTTTTAGCCTTGTCAATTTGAACTCTGCCTTTTTTATCCTTCATAACAGTTCCGTTCTCATCATACAGAGGATGTACAACGGTAATCCTCCAATGGCCAAATTCTTCATTCCTATAGATATGGCTGATTTTACTCTCATCCATATCCATAAAAATGCGGACGATTTCTTTTCTTATGTCAGGGTTCAACTCAGCATTTTTCTTCCCCATGTTCTTCCACATTGAAGCCTTCATCTCTGTGGCATCAATAAGCTGAACTTTCCCCTTTCGTTCATCACTTTTTTTATTACTTAATACCCAAATGAAGGTCCCGAGGGGGGTGTTATAAAACATTCCGTCTGGCAAAGCGATTATTGCCTCAACAAGATCGTTTTCAAAAAGGTATCTTCTCGCATTACTTTCCCCACTACCGGCATCACCTGTAAACAAAGAGGAACCGTTGTGAACTTCTGCAATTCTACTTCCAATAGGTGTATCTTTCTTCATCTTTGCCACATTGTTTAGGAGGAACAATAGCTGCCCATCTCTGACACTTGGAAGCATTTGCATGCTGTCGCCGCCCTCGAGATAAGTGTTGAAACGAGTATCAAGGATCTCCTTTTTGCCCCCCATTTTCTCTGCGTCAGTTTTCCAACTCTTGCCGTAGGGCGGATTTGAAAGCATAAAGTCAAACTGGCGGGATGCGTGCTGGTCGTCGGAAAGTGTGGAACCGTACATGATATGCTCGGCTTCTTCACCATCGCCCTTCAGCAGCATATCCGCTTTGCAGATCGCGTAGGTTTCCGGATTGATTTCCTGCCCGAACAGATGGATCGCGACTTCCTTGCCACGCCTCTTAGCAAGCGTCAAAAGTCTATCCTGAGCGACGGTGAGCATACCACCGGTACCGCAGGCTCCGTCATAACAGGAATAGGAGGCGTCTTTGATTTTATCGGCAATCGGTATGAACACAAGGTCGGCCATGAGCTCGACAACATCACGAGGCGTCCAGTGTTCTCCGGCTTCCTCGTTATTTTCTTCATTAAATTTCCGAATCAGTTCCTCAAAAATAGTACCCATGCCGTGGTTATCAAGACCAGGGTGCTTGAGGATCGTCTTCGCGTCGTCCTTGTAAATAGGATTCGGACTCAAGTTAATGTCAGAGGATGTAAACTTTTCAATGACTGCACCGAGAATATCCGCATCCACCATCGTATCAATCTGATTTCGGAATTTGAACTTATCCAGAATCACCTGCACATTGGGAGAAAAGCCGTCAAGGTATGCTATAAAGTCAGCTTTGAGTGTCTGCGCCTTGGCACGACTGGTCAAATCCTTCAGCAGGAAGGGCGATGCATTGCAGAAAGCCTGTCCAGCTGCATTGCATAGCGCAGGCCACTGATTATCGATCTTTGCAGCATCGAGCTGCTTTTTCATAGCCAATACTGCCGGTTTTGTTTCTTCCAGCATGGCATCCAGACGGCGGATGACCGTCATCGGGAGAATGACATCACGATATTTGCCGCGCACATATACATCACGCAGGCAGTCATCTGCAATTCCCCATATAAAGCTTACTATTTGATTATGCACTTGATTGTCCATATTTGTTTTCCTTTCCTGACCTATATATTTTCAGTCAATGTGATAAAGTTCACTCCCGCATTTAAATTTCATCAGCGATACTGCACATTATTGGGGCTTATTCAGATTCTTTGCTGTTGTCATCAGCCGCCCCACCTGAACGAATCCACTCATCCACCTCAGACAATTTGAATTTCCAAAGTCTTCCAACCTTGTAGGCAGGCATATTGCGCTTAGCAATCCAAGCGAGGACTGTTTCTCTGCCGACTCCGAGATATGACTGAACTTCTTTCACTGTTACCCATTTCTCGATGTTGACTTCACTCACTGTGTTACCTCCGTCTGTCCCTGATAATCCATTTTTGTGCTAACTACAAATATGAATATGTTGCTGTTCGGAAAGCAATCATTGTTATCACTGTCTACCATAATCCATCTGCATTCCGATTTTCCCTCAAAGCCGCGAGCATCTATGCTCACGGTTATTTTTACGCTCTTATGCGGAGGCGTGTCTGGTATATCAATATAATTTGTTTCTGCTTTCGGTCGGACGTCTTCGTGATTGGAAAAGAATAATCTTCGTCCACGCCACACCTGTGTGCCAGCATTTTCAAATTCCCATGTGTGTTGAAACTTCTCATATATATTCACTTGATAAGTTGGCCTGTTCTTAGACTTGAAACAAATCTGATCTCCTGGATACAAAATTCCCGCAGGTTGATGCAATTTTGTTTCTTCATCTTTTGGTTCTGCAAGCAGTTTTTGATATTCTATCGCTACAATGTCATCGACCTCATCAGAGTTACTTCCCACAAACATTCTGAACTGAATCGACAATGCTCTGCACAGACAATCCTTATTCTCTTCCATAGTTGGAGAAATGCCGAATGCAAGCATCACGTTGCGTGTTTTATCATCTTCTATGTTCTCCTTATAAAAAGCGGTAAGGCCGGCATCGTCAAATGGATGGAAAGATGCCTTTATATCCGTCGTCATAGTTCGACTGCCATCATAAAGTTTTCTCGGCAACGGTACATCCTTGGAGGTGTACCGTTTTCCTTTTTTAAACGGGAAATAGTTGCTGCCTGCTGCGCAGAAGCAACGCACGACAAATATACCGCTATTCTTTCTGCTTGGATAGTAAAGCTCCTCCCGCATGTGCGTGTATAGCCGCTCAAAATATGTCTTTACCAGCACATCTAATTCTCCTTATCATATGCAATTAAATCTGTCCCATGTTTTGTCTCATCTGTCTCATGTTCGACCGGCTGCGCGTCTCATTTTGTGGTGCGATAATGCATTCGGAAGGACGAAGAGTGGTTCCAAGATACATTGCTAGGAATTGTATTTTTAGCATATTACAAAAATATGCAAAAATCAACTAATCAATGCAATTTAATTTGTAAACACTCATAAATCCACTCCAATAAAAGTTAAGGAGGTGAACGGCATGGCAAGCAACAGGAAGCAGACTTCCAAGGTGGTGGCTACCAAGGCAAGTCAGATTCTCAAAGATGGTCGCTATAGCAGCAAATCGAAATCCGTCGCAGGCAGTGCTTTGGCGCAAACCAAACCTGGCAAGAAAAAGTAAGATTTGAAATCGATGGGCAGCGATGTATTAGCTAATACGCCTGTCCATCCCCCCTTCAGGGGTTACCTCACCTAACACAATTATCACTCTCTCATAGTCCGAATAGCGCTATAAGGGCGGAGGGACGCATAAGAGTTCGAAGACGCAACGATGAAGGTTGCTTTTCGGGCGAAGATGCTCCCACCGCAGCTTTGTGCGCTTTTTTAGCCTAAAGCCTGTGGTCATCTTCCGCCACAGGCTCTTTTTGTGTCCTTCCGTACCTAGCTTCGGGCGGAAAGGACACATTATGAAGAACAAACAGGAATCTACTGTCACCAAGAAAAATGAATTCTTGGGGACTCCCACTATCCAACACGACACCTACATCTATCGCTTTGCAGACGGGACAAGCTCTACACTGGTTTTTAGCTCTGCCGATGTTGATGACATGGGGAGCTGCTGGCTTGCTGAATTACAGGAGCTTGACCGCCGTGAGTACAACAATAACCATGCACAGACCCGCCGCCATTGCTCTTTGGAAGCTCAGGACCCGGAGGGGATGGGGGGCTACTATGAAGGCGACAACATGGATCGAGTACAGTTTAATCTTGAGGTGAAGGAATTTCTTTCTGCGTTGCCGAAGGATTTGGAAGAAATCGCCTGCCTTCTTTACGAAGGCTTCTCCGCCGCTGAAATTGCTCGTCTACAGGGCGTGAACCGGTCTACAATTTCGCGAAAGATTAAAAAAATACAGAGCATTATAATGCTCCACAATTCATAAAACTACAAAAAGGACGCCTCACCCAACAGCGTATGACTGTTAGGTGAGGCGTCCTTTTTGGAAAAAATCTATTATTTACTGTAATTTCTGAATTCTTCTTCAGATTCATAAATGGAGTCTGCGGAAATACTGTTTTTATGACCGCATTCTGTGCATTTCCACACATAATGATGGTCATCAAATCCAGGCTGTAAATTTAGGTAAGCATTGCAACGGTCACAATACCAGTCAACCTCCGGGAACCTTGCTCCCATGATTACACCTCCTTTCTTACCGCTATGCGGTACCCATATCTGCCAACTTATCTTGGTTACCAACTTGATGCGCTTTATATAAGCATATACACCCCCAGCAACTCATGCCATTCGACAAATTCAAGTATATGAAGTTACATCTGGTGTGTTTTCGCAAGCAAAATATTCGCAAAATTGTTAATATTTTACCTGTTATTTTCGGCTGTTAATTTTCTTAGTATCAAAATAGTATCATAAAAGGCAGGGAAATGCAACAGAATTATGTGGAGCTCTACATAATTCCGGCACGGACGGACGCTGCCAGGCATAGCGGATAACAGCCTTGCAAAAGGCGTTGTATCTGCGCTGGATATACTCTTGGTAGGCTTTCTGGTCGTTCATGGAAATTCCCCCTCTCTGAATAATAGTGCAGGGCGGCAGCACTCCTTGCTGTCGCCCCTTGATTGCCTACCAGCAAAGGCGGGCGGGGCTGTCAACGACGGCGCGAAGCGGCGTTCATTT
>OFOU01001347.1_pt1 | contig 15220 bp, 10 predicted proteins | sample 1542061 | NCBI WGS metagenome assembly OFOU01 (sample SAMN04209239, study PRJEB22552) | human gut metagenome | biome: gut; material: feces | host: Homo sapiens | place: USA: Oklahoma
AATAAAAAAATATATATCGATAGCCCTTGCTGGAGCCCTGATGCTTACAACTCTTTCGGGATGTTCTAAAAAAGAAGAAAAATCAGCAGATGGAGGAGAAAAAGTAACTGTAGTATTAGACTGGACTCCAAATACTAATCACACAGGACTTTATACTGCTTTAGAAAATGGATACTACAAAGATCAGGGACTAGATGTTGAAATAGTTCAGCCACCTGAAGGAGGAGCAGCAAGTCTAGTTGCATCAGGAAAAGCAGATTTTGGTATATCATATCAGGAAGAAGTTACATACGCTAAAACTTCTGATGATCCGCTTCCAATAAAAGCAATAGCAGCTGTAATTCAGCACAATTCATCAGGATTTGCATCACCAAAAGATAAAAATATAAAAACACCAAAAGATTTTGAAGGAAAAATCTACGGAGGATGGGGTTCTGAATCAGAAACAGCAGCTATAAAAGCAGTTATGGAAAAAACTGGAGCAGACTTTGATAAAGTTACAATAGCTGATATAGGACAGGACGACTTCTTTACAGCTACAACTAATAGCGTTGATTTCGCTTGGATATATGAAGGATGGGATGTTGTTCAGGCTAAATTAAAGAACTTTGATTTAAACTTTATACCACTTAATCAGTTCGATAAGAGATTAGACTATTACACTCCGGTAATAATATCTAATGAAACTTTATTAAATGATAATCCAGAACTTGCTAAGAAATTTATGAAAGCTACTACAGAAGGATATCAGTTCGCTATAGATAATCCAGAAGAAGCAGCGAAGATATTAGTTAAACATGCTCCAGAAATAGATGAAGAATTAGCTATAGAAAGTCAGAAATTCTTAGCATCAAAATATAAAGATGATGCACCTAGATGGGGAGAAATGAAGGATGAAGTTTGGAATAATTATACAGCATTTTTAAAAGAATACGGTTTAATAAATAAAGACTTAAAACCAGAAGATGCTTATACAAACGAATTCCTACCTCAGTAGAGAATAAAATCTTAATAGATAATAAAGAAATCGAGAGAATATGAATAGAGAAGATAATAAAATTAAAGATTTAGAGTCTAAGGATGTATTAGAGTTTGATAGTAGTTTGGATTCTGATAATAGATTAGATTCTAAGATAAGAATTGAAAATATTAGCAAATCATTTGATGGAGATAAGATAATTGACAATATTTCTATTGATGTTAGAGAAGGAGAGCTTGTATCAATACTAGGTCCAAGTGGATGTGGTAAGAGTACAATTTTTAATATGATAGCAGGTCTTTTGAAGCAGGATTCTGGAACAGTTAATGTAAATGGAAAGCTTAGCTATATGTATCAGAAAGATCTTCTTCTTCCATACAAGACAATAATAGACAATGTTTCGCTTCCTCTTGTTCTTAGAAAAGAAAAGAAATCTGAAGCCAGAGAAGAGGTTAGACAGTATTTTAAGGTATTTGGACTTGAAGGTTATGAGGACAAGTATCCTAAGGAGCTTTCTGGTGGTATGAGACAGAGGGCGAATTTTATGAGAACTTATGTCAATTCAAATGATATTATGTTGCTAGATGAACCATTTGGAGCATTAGATTCGATTACAAAATCTTCTATGCAGAAATGGCTTTTGGATATTAGGAAGAAAGTGACGTCGACTATTTTGTTGATTACACACGATATTGAGGAGGCGATTTTGCTTTCTGATAGGATTTATGTTATTTCTAATAAGCCATCGAGTGTTAGTATGGAGATTGTTGTGGATCGAGACAGGATAGGGGATGTCGAGTATTCGTTTAAGTTGAAGAAAGATATTCTGGATGTTTTACATGTGTAGAGTTTTTAAAAGGTTGGTACGAGAGTATCAGCCTTTTTTATTAGAAAAAATATATTAAAAATAACTATGATTGATCGCGAATACTTAAAATGATACAATAAAATTATCAACCAAAAGGAGAAAAATCATGCTAAAAAATGGTATCTACGAACAAATAATCAACGAAAACATAAACCAAGAATTAATAGATAAAAACGACGAAAAACACATAGAAAAAGAAGCCGTAGACTATGCAGAATCATCAAAAGTATTTGCAAAATATGTATCTGAAATAGTAGAAAAAGGACTAAATATTGTAAAAGAAGAGGAAGAAAAAGCCACAAAAGGAAAAAAAGATGAAAAAGAGAAAAATGCCAGATTAAAACAAATATCTTTAATAAATAAAATAGTGGACTTAATAAAAAAAGAAACTAATGACGAAGATTACGAAAAAATGTCTGTAACAGATGAGGGTGAGCAGTTACTTGCACTTTACGACAAGAAAAATACAGTACTTTCACTAGATGGAAATAAGAAAGTAACTAGACCAGAAACTTCAATTGCTCAAAGTAGCTTATTTACAGGAGCTGTGCATGAACCACAGATGTTTACAGAACTTAAAAAAGAAATAGCATCTAGTGATAGGATAGATATGCTTGTATCTTTCATCAGATGGAGTGGTTTGAGATTGATAATAGAGGATTTAAAAGAGTTCATTGCTAGAGGTGGAGAGCTTAGAATTATAACAACTTCATACATGGGAGCTACTGATATCAAAGCTATTGAAGAGCTTAGGGAACTAAACAACACCAGAATAAAGATAAGCTACGATACAAAAAGAACTAGACTTCATGCAAAGACTTATGTATTTTACAGAAATACAGGTTTCACAACTGCCTATGTAGGATCATCAAATATATCAAATGCCGCACTATCAAGCGGGTTAGAATGGAATGTTAAGGTAACTCAAAAGGATTTACCAGAAACAATAGCAAAAATAGAGGCTACATTTGAAAGTTATTGGAACTCTAATGAATTTGAATACTATAAAGAAGACCAAAAGGAAAAGTTAGCAAGAGCTTTAAAAGCTGAGAAGTATTACGAGTCTAATAATGAAGAGATGTACACTATGGATATCGCACCATATTCATATCAACAAGAGATTTTAGATAAACTTGATGCAGAGAGAAAAGTCAGAGGACATTTTAAAAACTTGGTAGTTGCAGCTACAGGTACCGGAAAAACTGTAATATCTGCACTAGACTATAAAAGGTTTAGAAAAGAGAATCCAGATAAACCTTGTAGGCTTCTATTTGTAGCACATAGAGAAGAAATTTTAAAACAGAGTATGTACACATTTAGGGCTGTGTTAAAAGATGCAAACTTTGGAGATATGTTTGTTGGTAACTACAAACCGGATAGTTTGGATAATTTATTCATATCTATTCAGACATTCAACTCTCAGAAATTTATAGAGAAAACTGACAAAGATTTTTATGACTATATAATTGTCGATGAGTTTCACCATGCAGCAGCGCCTACATATCAGAGTTTATTGACATATTACGAACCAAATATTCTTCTTGGACTTACTGCAACTCCAGAGAGAATGGATGGAAAGAGTATTTTAAAATACTTTGATAATAGAATTGCTGCAGAAATTAGACTTCCAGAAGCAATTGATAGAAAGCTACTTTGCCCATTCCAGTATTTTGGGGTTACAGATAATGTAGATTTAGATGATTTAAAATGGAGTGCAGGTGGATACGATAAGCACGAGTTATCTAATGTCTATGCTCTAGATAGAAAGATTGCTGAAAAAAGAGCGGATTTAGTTGTAAATTCGATATTTAAATATGTCGCTGATATAGACGATGTCAAAGGAATAGGATTCTGTGTATCAGTAGAACATGCTGAACTTATGAGTGAGTTTTTCAATGAAAGAGGAATTCCTTCAATGTATTTGACAGGAAAATCTCCTGATGAAGAGAGAAAGAGCGCTAAAGATAGACTTGTAAAAGGAGAAGTTAGATTTATTTTTGTTGTTGATATATATAATGAAGGGGTAGATATTCCCGAGATAAATACAGTATTATTCTTGCGTCCAACAGAATCTTTGACAGTATTTTTACAGCAGTTAGGGAGAGGTCTTAGATTGTCTGAAGGGAAGGATTGTTTAACTGTACTTGATTTTATAGGACAGGCCAACAAAAGATATAATTTTGAAGATAAATTTGCAGCGCTTCTATCAAATACTAACAAGAGTGTTGAAAGTGAGATAAAAAGAGGATTTGTAGGTGTTCCAAAGGGATGCTATATTCAGCTTGAGAAAAAAGCTAAGGAACATATCCTGTCTAATATAAAAGCATCTTATGGAAATAGAGCAGCATTAGTAAACAAAGTGGCTACTTTTGAAGAAGATACAGGTTTAGAGTTAAATTTAGCGAATTTCTTAGAATATTATCATTTATATCCTAAGATAATTTATAAATATAAAGATTTATCATTTAGCAGACTATGTGTAGCTGCAGGCGTTATAGATGATTTTGAAGACTCTATAGAAAAGGAGATGAGTGCGGCGCTGTATACTTTTACATCTTTAGACTCAAGAAGATGGATAGAATTTTTAATAGGATTTTTAAAGAATATAGAAAATGTAGAAATAAACCATATGTCTGAATTAGAAAAGAGAATGCTCCAAATGTTTTATGTTACAGTTTGGGGAGAAGTAGCTGAGGATTGGAATGATGAGAAAGTTTTAGAAAATATAAATAAATTAGTAAAAAGTGATTATATGAGAAAAGAGTTGATAGAACTATTAGAATATAATTACAGTAAAATAGATTTTATTGATGAAGAAGTTGATTTAGGATTTGATTGTCCTATAGATTTACACTGTACATATACTCAAAGACAGCTTTTAATGGGATTTGATTATCTTAGTTTCTCATCTGTAAGACAAGGAGTGCTTTGGATTGAAAGCAAGAAAACAGATATTTTCTTTATAACTCTTAACAAATCAGATAAAGACTACTCACCTACAACTATGTACGAGGACTATTCCATAAGCGACGAATTATTCCACTGGCAGAGTCAGAGTACAACTGGTGAAGATAGTCCAACAGGAAAAAGATACAGAAATCACGTTAAAGAAGGAAGTAAAGTTGTACTATTTGTTCGTGAATTTAAAAATGATAAATATGGAAAAACTATGCCATATACATTCTTGGGAACTGCGGAGTATGTAAGTCATACTGGATCAAAACCGATGAATATTATATGGAAATTAGATAAAAGAATTCCGGCAAAATATCTTAAAAAGACAAATAAACTTGTTGGATAAATCAAAATTTATAGGGATAATAACTAACTTGTTGGATTGAATTTCATAGACAAAACGAACTCGACAATGCAACTTGATTGCCTGGAGAGGAGTTTGTCTATGAATTCAATCCCCTAGATACATCTTATCCCAACAACAACACACTAATCAACGGAATAGACACCACAGAAAACAGTGTCGTAAAGAACACTGCTTGAGACGCCAACGCAACATCCGCCCCATACTCATTTGCCATAATAGCAGTATTTGCAGCTGATGGCATAGCAGAGATAACAACTGGAATCGCCATAACAACTGAATCAAAACTAAATGGTCTAAGAACCAAGAACACAAGCATAGGAATAGCGACAAGTCTTAAAACTGCTAACATATACATATCAAATCTTTTAAAACATTCCATTGCAGAAGATCCAGCAAGCATAGAGCCTATAACAATCATTGAAAGAGGAGTAGTCACATCTCCTAAAAGCTCTAATGGTTGATTGATAAATACAGGAAGCTCAGTACCTGTGATGAAAAGAGCAAGCCCTATAAATACTGCAATCATTGAAGGATTTATCATAGATTTTAGCGAAAATTTAGCATTGCTATTTCCTTTTGACAAGAAATACACACCAAGTGTAAAGCAAAGGAAGTTAAAAGGAAGATTGAAAATAGCTGCGTAGAATATTGCACCTTTCCCTAAAACAGCCTCTACAACAGGATATCCCATGAATCCAGAATTAGAAAAAACTAATGCATATTGAAAAATTCCTAACTTTGAATCTGACTTGACAAAAATCTTTAAACAAAATGCGACTATAGTAGACACCCCAAACATCACCATAGACACAAAAAGAAGAGAAAGAATCTTTGGAATCATCTCTTTATCAAATTGAATCTGCATAGCAGTAATTATCATAGCAGGAAGAAAAATATTCATGACTAAAGAAGAAAGCTTAGAAGTTGAAGATTCATCTAAAAGCCCTTTCTTTCTAACAAAATATCCTACCAAAATTATAATGAATAAAACTGCTACCTGCGTAAAAATATTTTTAAAACTCAAATACATCACCTCACAAAATTTCCTCAAAAAATACTTTATATACAATAATTTTATCATCAATTTGTTGAAATAGCTATAATTTTAAGGATGGATAAAGTCAATACAAGATGCTTAAAATAATTAAAGTAAAGTTAAATAAAGAAAGGAAAAGGTTTTAAAAGTTATTAATAAAAAAATAAGTTAATACAAAAATACTTTTGGGTATTATAATAAAAGAAGATGTAAATATTAAAAATTAAATAGAATAATAAAATTTAAAAAACTATCAGGAAAAGAGGAAAATCTTATGAAAATAATAATGCTAGGAACAGGAAATGCAATGGTAACTAAATGTTACAACACAACTTTTGTACTGACAAATGGAGAAAAACAGCTACTAGTAGATGGTGGTGGTGGAAATAAAATATTCAACCAACTAGAAGATGCAGGTATAGATTGGAAAAATATCAAAGAAATATTCGTAACTCATAAACACGTTGATCATGTTATCGGCGTAATATGGATGATTAGAAAAATTTGCCGGTCAATGAAAAAAGGTGAATATGTAGGGGATGTAAACATATACGCACATGGGGAGCTTTGCGATATAATAAATAGTATTGCTCACATGCTTCTTAATAAAAAAGAAACAGATTTTATAGGTGAAAGAGTACATATAATACCTGTTGAAGATGGGGAAGAAAGAGAAATAATAGGAAACAAAACTGTATTTTTCGATATACACTCAACTAAAGCAAAACAGTTTGGATTTAGTATGATTTACGATAACGATAAAAAACTTACTTGCTGTGGTGATGAACCATACAACGAAAAAGAAGAAAAATATGCTAAAAACAGCGATTGGTTACTTCACGAAGCCTTTTGTCTATATTCAGAAGCAGATAAATTTAAACCTTATGAAAAGCACCATTCAACAGTTAAAGATGCCTGTGAATTAGCTACAGAACTTGGTATAAAAAACATACTTTTATATCACACAGAAGATAAAAATATAGCTAACAGAAAAACTATGTACTACAATGAAGGAAAAGAATTCTTTAGTGGAAACATAGCAATACCAGATGATTTAGAAACTATAGAACTTTAAAATTTAGATAGAAGAAAACACTAATCAACAAAAATATAAAAAATATATCATATTTAACAAAATTTGAAAAATAAAATAAATGAGAGTATAATATTTCTATATTTAGATTAGATAAATAGCCGGCATTAAATCTAATTTGTCGGCTATATTGCTATAATTCTACAAAAAATAAGAATTATAAAAGCAAAACTGAACTTATAATAAAAAATAGAAGGGAGGTTTACATTTTGGAATATAAAAATGTTGTTCGTATAGCGACGGATTTAAAAGAAGAACAGGAAGAATTTTTAGAGTGTGAAAAATGGTGGATCTTTGCAGTTCTAATGTTTGTAGGTGGATTTTACGGTGCGTATACATATACAGCAAGGGGAGGAATATTCTGTAATGCACAGACAGCAAACCTTGTAATGTTGGGAATGGCTATAGGAAGCAAAAACTTTGGAAAAGCAGCGTACTACTTAGTTCCACTTACTGCATATCTTGCGGGAACTATGCTTTCTGAAGCGTGGGCACTTTCAATCAAAAAATTCCACTTCATAAGATGGGATACAATGTTAATATTAATAGAAATTATAGTTGTTATAATACTTGGATTTGTACCAGATAGTGCACCATACCAAATTGCTCAGATTTCGATAAACTTCCTATGCTCAATGCAGTACAACACATTTAGACAAGCTTACAAAATACCAATGGCAACAACATTCTGTACAAATCACGTTAGACAGATTGGGGTTGCACTTACAAAAGCGATAAGAAATCATGGCGAACAGAAGTATGTAAAAAGAATGAATACTCACATTGCTATGATAATAATGTTTGTACTTGGAGGAACAGTTGCTACAATACTAGTAAACTTCTTTACAGGCAGAGCAATCTGGGCTGCAGTAATACCTCTTACTGTAATATTTGTTGACTTATTACATGCAGACCTAACAATAGAAAAAGACAAACTTCATAAAAAACCAAGCGGACACTAAAATATAGCTGTTATTAAAATTTTGAAATAGCACAGACTTAACACAAGTATTCGCTCTCCAGGCTTCAGCGCCCAACTCATTTATATAACACATTTCAATGGTGTTGGGTGCTTACAGAATTGTCGGAGAGAGCTATTTGTGTTTAAGTCTTAAATACTATTTATAAAATTTTAATAACAGCTATTTTATTGTAAAAAATTATATGTACTTATCAGTTTACTACAAGCTAAATAAATCAAAATTTATATATTAATAACTCTCGGGGATTGAAGTGAATAAAATTTTAAGCATCTTTTTATTCAAGTTGTTATAATTTTACTTTCTTTTTAATCCTATGTAAAAATTAAAACTTTGCCAAGAATATTGATATTATGAGCATAGTAGCATATAGACAAAACTCTCTCGACAATCTGCAGACGCGTATTTTAATATAAACTAGACTATTTTTCGCTTACGCGTCGAAGCCTGGAGAAAAGTTTGTCTATATCTACTATGCTTCGCATAATAACAATATATTTCGGTAAAATTTGATTTTATCTTACAATATTGTAAGAATACTTAAAGTTAGTTGTAAGTTTCCCCATTTATTATAAAAGTATAGAAAAATAGTTTATCGAAAGTTAGCAATACAAAGGGGGAAGAAAAATGTTAGAAGTTAAAAATCTTTATAAATCATACAAAGTAGGAAACAAGAATTATCCAGTACTACAGGGAGTAGATGTAAACATAGAAAAGGGAGAGTTTGTATCAGTTATGGGACCTTCAGGAAGTGGAAAGACAACACTTTTAAACTGTATATCAAACTTTATACCTTATGAAAGTGGAGAAGTAATATTAAATGGAGAAAACATGGAAAAACTTACAGAAGATGAATTAGCAACTGTAAGAAATGAAAAATTAGGATTTGTATTTCAAGATTTTATGCTATTAGACGGATTAACAGTATTTGAAAATATATGTATGCCTAAAATAATAAAAGAAGATGATTGGCGAGAAATGGAAGACAAGGCAAATAAACTGCTAGATATATTTGGAATTAAAGAAATTGCAGATAAATATCCTGTTGAAATATCAGGAGGACAGAAGCAGAGGGTTGCAGTTGCGAGATCTTTAATGAATGATCCACTAGTAATATTAGCCGATGAACCAACAGGAAACTTAGACAGTAAATCAAGTGAAGCAGTTATAAAATCATTCATAGAAGCGAAGAAAAAGCTAGGAGCTACAATATTTATGGTAACTCACGATACAATTTCTGCAAGCTACTGTGACAGAGTTATAGTTATGAAGGATGGAAAAATATTTACAGAACTAAAAAATAGCGGAAACAGAAAAGAATTCTTTGATGAATTATTAGGTGTATTAAAAGAACTTGGTGGTGATGGAAATGACAATGAGTAATATACTAAAAAAGCTTAGAAATTATAATAAAAGTAATTACAATCAGTTTGAATTTTGCATAACATTTGCTGTACTTTTAATGACAGCAATGATGAGTATTGCTCAAATGCCTATTGTTCAGCTAGTTTTTCCTGTAGGTGGGGATTCTAGAAAACAATTATACCTAATACTTTCAGTATCTATAATAGGATGTGTTGTATTTTCACTATACGCAGCATCACTATTTTTAAGAAATAAAACAAAAGAAATTGGAGTAATGTTAGCTCTTGGAACAGTAAAAAAGGACTTAATAAAACCATTAAACAAAGAAATAATATCTATAGTATTAAAATGTGGAGTGATTGGAGTAGTATTAGGAGAGATAGTTACATTTATAATATGGCAAGGATTTTCTCAGTTCATAGTAAATAAAGAATACACAGTGTTCTCAATATCAGTTCGAGGAATGTTGTGGGGAGTGATATTTGACTTAATAATAGGCTTATTAATAGTAGTAATGTCTACAAGAACAATCAAAAAGGCAGATGTAATATCTATTATAAAAGCGCAGAACACTAGAGAAAAAGTTGGAGAAGTTTCTAAAAAACATCTAGTAATAGGTATGATTTTAATAGTTAGTGGAATTTTCTTTGGATTCTTACTTCCTAAGATAATAATATACACATTTGATAAAAAAGCTCCGGGAATATTAAATGCGATAATGCTACTAAGTGTAGTTGGGGCTTATATGGTTATAGAATATGCAGTTATATACCATAAAAAAGGTAAAAACCCTAAAAAATACTACAAAAATCTTGTGTCTTACGGAATGATAAAATTTGAAGGTAAGCAGAATATCAGAAATATGCTAGTAGTATCTGTACTATGTGCAGTGTCTATATTTGCAGCATCTTATATATCTAATGTTTCTTCTTCAGTAGTATCTGCGGGAAAATCTAATCCTTATGAATTTGTAATTTACAGACCGCTTGTATCATTAGAATTAAATAAAAATGATATAGAAGAATTAGCTAACAAAAGTAGTGTCACAATAAAAGACTATAAAGAAATAGAATTTACATGTCTAAGTGCAAGCGGAGTAGAAAGAGATTACGACGACAATGGAAATGTTGTAGAAAACTACAAAAAAGATCATTCAACTTCAGAATTTATAAGTCAAAGTGAGTACGAAAAAATTACTGGAGAAAAAGTAAATGTAGAAAAAGGTAAATATATAAGAATAGTTCATAAAGACGAAAGTGAAAACTTCTTTACAAGATATGACGATATGGACTATATAGAGGATAAAAATAGTAAACAGGGAATGAAATTATCATTCCAGGGAACAATAGCAAATGAGTATATGCTAACTAACAACTGTGAAAATAGATACATATTAAATGACAAAGATTACAAAAAAATTGCATCAAAAGTAGGCAACTCAAACAAAGTACAGCAGATTATATTCAACACTGCAAACGAAGAAAAATCTTATGAATTTGCCGAAAATGTATATGTAGAGTTTTTAAAAAGAGCTGATAAAGAAATGGCAAATCCAAACACAATGTACGACGAAGGTGCTATAGAATCAATGGGACTAGAAGGAACTACAATAGAGCTAAATCAGGATAATCCAGACCTTATGGGGTATTGGAAATGGTATCCATCTATCAAAACTTACGATGTAAAAAACTTTGCACAGAGTGTTGCAGTATACTTCCTAGTATTCTCATTCATAAGTGTAATATGTCTAGCTGCATCAGCAATAATGCTTTATTCAAGAAGCATATCTGTAGCATCAAGAAACAAAGATGTATTTGAAGATCTTGAAAAACTTGGAGCAAACAAAAAGTATGTAAGAAAATGCTTAAAACAACAGATATCAAAATTATTCACAGTTCCTGCGATATTAGGAGGAACTTTGAGTATGCTTCTTACAGGAATAATGTTTATAATGAACGACGGAAAAATTTCAGAATCAGAAGTAATAGCATATTCTATAGATTCGTTAATATTTATCGCTGTTCTAATATTTATATTTATCGTATATAAATATAGCTTAAATAAATGTAAAAAAATCTTAGACATTGAAAAATAATTTTTAATATTTTATAAATTTTATCGAATATCTAAAAAGATAACACTTACTTCTATGATATAATTTAAGCTATAAAACATATTGTAGGATAGAGGTGTGAAAACGTGGGAAAGATTTTACTTTTAGAAGACGATAAATCTTTAAATAGAGGAATTAGTTTCAAATTGAAAAAGGAAGGATTTGAAGTTGAAACAGCATTTTGCATTGAAGAAGCTAAAAATATTTTTGACAATAATAAAATAGATTTAATAATAACAGATATTGGATTGCCAGATGGAAGTGGATTCGATTTCTGTGAGGAAATAAGAAAAACAAGTAACGTTTATGTTATTATGTTAACTGCATTAGACGAAGAGTTTAATGCAGTTATGGGGTATGAAATAGGTGCAGACGATTATGTAACAAAACCGTTTAGTCTTGCAATTCTTGTATCAAAGGTTAAAGCATTTATGAAAAGAGCTGGAAACGATGAAAAAGAAAAAACATCAGAAAATATTCTAATATCTGAAGATATAGAATTTGATTATGGAGATTATACACTGATTCTAAACAGGGAAGATACAGAAAAAGTACAGCTTACAAAAACAGAAGGAAAACTTCTAAAACTTTTAATGGAAAATGCTATGAATATTATTCAAAAGGAACAGATACTAGATATTCTGTGGGACATGGACGGGAATTTTGTAGATGATAATACGGTTGCTGTTTACATGAGACGACTTAGAAAAAAGGTAGAGAAAGATCCTTCAGAGCCGATATTTATAAAAAATATTAGAGGAATAGGATATAAATGGAATGCGGGGTGCGTTAGAAAATGATAAGAAAAGTATTTTCAGAGATAAAGAATGATTCTTTCCTTAGAAAATGCGCAGTAGTATCGTTTGCTATGTTCCTCGCATTTTTCATATCTGTTTTGTCTGTAGAGTCTGTATTGTTTGAAAAAATTACAGAAGATAGATACAAGCACGATGCAGCTGTTGTAGGCTATCTTTTGGAAAAATACCCACAGGATAGGGAGATAATAGTAAAGTCTGTAATAGGTGATAACAATAAATATATAGAAAGTGGAGCAAATACACTGGCTAAATATGGATATACTTCAAAAACATCTGATTTAATAGACAAAAGTGAAAATAAAGTAAAGATGATGATTATATTCTTTGTATTTTTATTTGCAGTATTTTCAATAATTATTTTAGTTATAGCTATTAAAGCTATGGGATATGTTTTAAAAATATTTGAAAGTATGTATTATAAGATGAAAAATATCTTTAATACAGTAGATAATATTAAACATTCAAACACATTAAATAAGAATGACAATAAAACTGATAATGCTTTACAAGAAAGAGAAAGTATTGAAAATGATAGTGTAGATTTGAATAAATACAACGAAAATCTGCTATGTAGGATAAATATGATTTCTGAAAAAGCAGAGAGAAATATGAGAATAAACATGAGAAAAATCGAAAATGAAAAAGAAAATGTAAAATCATTGGTAACAGATATTTCTCACCAGCTAAAAACTCCTCTTGCAAATGTAGAACTTTATAACACGCTTTTGGCAGAAGGAGGAATAAGTGATGAGGAAAGGTTGGAGTTTTTAGAAACTGAAGGAATAGCAATAGAAAAATTAAAGATGCTTATAGATTCTCTGATAAATATATCTAGACTAGAAGCGGATATGATAAGTATAGATAAAAAAGAGGAGAATTTAAAAGAATGTATAGAAAGTGCTATATCGTCAGTAAAGGCAGATGCAGCTAAAAAGAACATAATTATAAAAAATGAGATAAAGGAAGATTGTATTTTAGCAATAGATAGAAAGTGGACTACAGAGGCAATATTTAATTTACTTGATAATGCTGTTAAATACACTGCTCCAAATGGAAAAATAAATCTGAGTTTAGACAATGGAATAAATTATTTTGCATTAAATATAGAGGATAACGGAATAGGAATTGATACAGATGAGTATAATGATATATTTAAACGATTCTATAGATCGAGAAATGGTATAGTGCAAAATGAAAAAGGATCTGGTGTAGGTCTTTATTTAGTTAGAAAAATTATGAACTTACAAGATGGAAATGTAATGGTTTCATCAGAAAAAGGAAAAGGAAGTACGTTTACTCTTTACTTCTCAAAATCGAAAGGAGAATAAAATGAAGTTATTCAGAGCTAGAAATTTAAAAAAATATTATAAAACTGAAGATATTGTGATAAAGGCTGTAGATGAAATAAATTTAGAAATAGAAGAGAGCGAGTTTATAGCCATTGTAGGTAAATCTGGCTCTGGAAAGACAACTCTTTTAAATATTTTAGCTGGACTTGAAAAGCCAGATAGTGGAACTGTAGAAATAAACGGAAAAGATATTTCTAAGATGGATAGAGATGAGATGGCTATATTTAGAAGAAGAGAGATTGGGATAGTATTTCAATCATATAATCTTGTTTCTACACTATCAGTATTAGATAATATACTTCTTCCATTTGTGTTAGATTCTCAGAATCCTGATATGAAATTTGTAGATGATATAATGAAATCTCTAGGCATTTATGAGAAGAAAAATATGATGCCTCATCAATTATCTGGAGGAGAAAAGCAAAGAACTGCAATAGCAAGGGCAATCGCTATAAAACCTACAATTATTTTAGCTGATGAACCAACTGGAAACTTAGATTCTAGGATGTCAAAGGATGTTATGAATATGCTTAAAGTTATTTCTGAGAAGTATTCTCAGACTTTGATTGTCGTTACACATGATGAGAGTATAGCCCAGCTTGCAGATAGAGTGATACATATAAGGGACGGTAAAATTATGAATGGGGTGATTTAGTTGAAGAAATCTCAATTTATCATAAAAAATATTAAAAATAACAAAAAATCATATATACTTCCATTTATAATAACTGCAACAATATCTTTTATTGTTTCGTTAATTTTGATAATATCTGTGAGTTCTCTTAGATACAACTTAAAATACGAAAAAATATACTTTGGAGATTATGATGCGGAGATTTCAAAATTAGACGAAGAACAAATTGAAAATGTAAAAAATCATATATCTGTAGGCAAAACAGGGGAAGTATTAGATACTGAGGAAACTACGGATATTTTTTCTGAATTAGGATATTTAAAAAATTACGATAAAAACTCATCAAATATGCTTGGGTTAGAGCTTGCTGCTGGAAAATATCCTATTGAAGAGAATGAGATAGCTATTGAAAAGAAGTCAGAGAATTTAATAAGGAATTATTCTGTATCAGAAGAAAACATTTCTAAATCAAAAGAGAATTCAAAAGAAGATAAAAACGCTTATCCATATTCTATAAAAATTCCTGTAATAGATAAAAATGGAAATAAAAAAGATAAGATATTAGTTGTTACAGGAGCTATAAACGAAAAGTATGACAATGAAAATTGGGAGAAAAATATCTATGTTTCTAAAAGTTATGCTAATAATGTAGGATATAAAAAA
>OFOU01001355.1_pt1 | contig 15127 bp, 13 predicted proteins | sample 1542061 | NCBI WGS metagenome assembly OFOU01 (sample SAMN04209239, study PRJEB22552) | human gut metagenome | biome: gut; material: feces | host: Homo sapiens | place: USA: Oklahoma
GGCTTTAGAGAAGGAAATGATTCGTTTAAAAAATCTAAAGATTGAGCAACAAGCCAAACAAGAGGCGTTGCGAGCCGATTTATTACGTATGATTTCGCATGATTTAAGAACGCCACTGACTAGTATTTCAGGCAATGCCGGCTTATTATTGGAAAACGAGAATGCGTTTTCACAAGAAAAGAAGAAGGAATTGTATCAAGATATTTATAATGATGCGATGTGGTTGTATGATTTGGTGGAAAACTTATTGTTTATAACGAGAATTGAAAATGGTACGATGCAGTTGAATTTACAACCAGAAATGATTGAGGATATTTTTAGAGAGGCTATTCATCATTTGGGTCGTAATAAACGCAAACATAATATTTCTATGCATTTAGAGGATGATTTATTGATGGCTAATATGGATGCACGCTTGATTATTCAGGTTTTAGTGAATTTAATAAATAATGCGATCAAATATACGCCTGAAAATTCAAATATTTCTTTGAATGCTAGGCGGGTTGAGGATAAAATTTTAATAGAAGTTCAAGATGATGGAAATGGTGTATTACATCCTGAACAATTGTTTGAGATGTTCTATACGGAAAATAACCGAGGTGGAGATACAAGACGTGGCATGGGTCTAGGTCTATCTTTGTGTAAATCTATTATTCAATCGCATGGTGGTACGATTTGGGTTGAGAATGTAACGCCTCATGGAGCTTGTTTTAAGTTTGTATTGGATGCAGTGGAGGTAAAGTTGTATGAATAAAGTTCAAATCTTAGTAATTGAAGATGATATTGCGGTTGGGAATTTGATTACGACAACTCTAGAGATGGAAAATTATCAGTTTCGTCTGGCAAAAACAGCGAAGCAAGGAATCATGAATGTGCTTTCTTATAATCCGGACATTATGCTTCTAGATTTAGGATTGCCAGATATGGATGGTTTGGATGTTATAAAGAAGGTTCGTTCTTGGTCAAATATTCCAATTATTGTGGTTTCATCAAGAAGTGAAGATCAAGATAAGGTAAAAGCTTTAGATTTAGGGGCCGATGACTATTTGACAAAACCATTTTCAGTGGATGAATTGTTGGCTAGACTTCGTGTAACGATTCGAAGATTAAATAATAGTCAGACCATAAGTGTAAATGAGAGTGTATATGAAAATGGAGATTTGACAATCAATTATGCGCAGGGTTGTGTATATGAGAATGGGCATGAAATCCATTTAACTCCGATTGAATATAAATTATTGTGTGTTTTAGCTAAAAATACCGATAAGGTTTTAACACATAATTATATCATGCAAGAAGTATGGGGAAGTGTTCAAGGTACAGAAACGCCAAGTCTAAGAGTGTTTATGGCTACTTTGCGTAAAAAGATTGAGCCGGATACTTCAAATCCGAAGTATATTCAGACGCATGTGGGTGTTGGATATCGTATGTTGAATCAGACAGAAAAAAAGGAAGACTAGTGTCTTCGCATATTGAAATAGAGTGAAATAATAATTGTGATAACTCCAATTGTGATGAGTGCCATAATGGTTTTATTGATGCATAGAAGGATCAATATACTAAATAGGCTGACAATCGCAAATAGGAATAGTTCAATATTTAATAGAATGGGATACATCAACAATGAATCGCGAAAACTGATTTTTTCGTATTGTGGTTCATTGTTTTTTAATAGTCTTTTTTCATATATAAATAGAATTTGGCTAAAGAGCACGACAAAAACAAGGTATATGATATTAAAAAAGATTTCTTTTGAGAAGAGTGCACTGCACGTTAAAAACATGACAAGAATGGTTCCAATTCTTGGCAGGTACACGTAATAATTATATTTCATAGAGTTTTTCCTTTCTTTTATTATGCCACAAATCATATCACTTGAAATATACCTATAGGGGGTATATCATTATATCGAGGTGAGATCAATGAGTGAGTGTTGTCATAAAAAGCATAAGCCTAGAGATGAGAAAGAAATCAAACAATTGACGAATCGTCTTCATCGTATGGTAGGACAATTGAATGGAATTGAGAATATGTTGAAGGAGAATCGGTATTGTGGCGACATCTTAGTGCAGGTAGCGGCAGTAGAGAGTGCTTTACAGGCGTTTGGATACATTGTTTTGCAGGAACACTTAAATACGTGTGTTGTTGAGGATGTGCAAAATGGAAATACAGAAATCATGAGTGAGGTTATGGATTTAGTAAAGAAGTTAAAGTAGGTGGTTTTAATGGAAGAAAAGTTTGATGTGACAGGCATGACATGTGCGGCTTGTCAGGCTAATGTAACTCGTGTTGTGAGTAAGTTAGATGGTGTGAGTCATTGTGATGTCTCTTTATTATCGAATTCAATGAAGGTTGAATTTGATCAAGATAAGGTGAATGAACAAACGATTTGTGAAGCTGTAAAACAGATTGGCTATGGAGCTAGTGTGTATGGTCAAAAGACAGAGGTTCGTAAAGTATGGCAGAATCGTCAGAATCGAGTGGAATCGGATCAAAGAAGTGCTAAACAAAGATTGATTTTAAGTTTAGTTTTATTGGTTCCTTTACTTCTAATTGCGATGGGTCCTATGGTAGGCCTTCCTATTTTAGAGGGTATGGAATGGATGATGGTTTCAGCCTTAACACAGCTGATTTTATGTCTATTTATATTGTTTATTCAAAGACATTTCTTTATTACGGGATTTAAAGCTTTAATGAAAAAGTCGGCCAATATGGATTCTTTAGTTGCGATGGGTTCAGGTGCAAGCTTTGTGTATGGCTTGATCGGTGTTTATCAGATGGCCTATTATTTTGGTGTGCAGAATATGGAAATGGCCCATATGGCAATGCACTCTTTATACTTTGAGTCGGCCGCAACCATTGTGACTTTGGTTAGTGTTGGAAAGTATTTGGAGTCTAGATCCAAGGCAAAAACGAGTGATGCCTTAGATAAGTTGGTAGACTTAGCACCAAAAAATGCGACGATCTTAAGGGATGGTAAAGAAATTGTTGTGTCGAGTGAAAGCATTCGAATTCATGATATAGTTGTGATTCGTCCAGGACAAAGAATTCCAGTAGATGGTAAAGTTATTTCGGGTGCAGGTTATGTGGATCAGTCGGCGATTACGGGTGAGAGTCTTCCGGTAGAAAAGAATGTAGGGGATTCAGTCATTTCAGCTACTATGAATGAGAATGGTACTTTTCAGTTTGAGGCTGAAAAAGTAGGTGAAGATACAACTTTGGCTAAGATCATTCAGCTAGTCGATGATGCTGGTAACTCAAAGGCCCCTATTGCTCGTTTGGCAGATAAAGTTAGTGGTGTATTTGTTCCTGTTGTGATTTTAATCGCATTGATTACATTTGTCGCATGGTTGATCAGTGGTCAAACGATTCAATTTGCGTTATCCAATGCGATTAGTGTACTCGTGATTTCTTGTCCTTGTGCCTTAGGTTTAGCTACGCCAGTTGCGATTATGGTAGGTACGGGTAAGGCAGCGGAAAATGGGATTTTAATTAAATCGGCTGCCATATTAGAACAGCTACATTCGATTGATACGATTGTATTGGATAAGACGGGTACGATTACTTCAGGAAAGCCAAGTGTTCAAGGTGTTAAGGTATATACAAATATTAGTATGAATGACTTTATTTCAATGGCGGCAAGCTTAGAGAGTGGTTCTTTGCATCCTTTGGGACAGGCTATTGTGGAGTATGCGGAAGATAAAAATATAAAGCTTCAACAACCTGAACAATTCACAAACATTTCGGGTCGTGGTATTCAGGCTAAGCTAAATGGACATGTGTATTTGGCAGGAAATAAAAGGTTATTAGAAGAGAAAAATATTCAAATAAATCAAAATGTTTTATCAGACTTAGATGCTTATGCAAGTTTAGGTCAAACTCCATTGATTTTTTTGGAAGATCAAAATGTGATCGGTTTAATTAGTGTGGCGGATACCATTCGTAGTACGAGTCAGGTTGCATTAGAACAATTTAAAAAGAAGAATATGCGTGTGGTTATGTTGACTGGAGACAATCAAAAAACAGCGAATGCGATTGGTAAATCTTTAAGTGTGGATGAAGTGATTAGTGATGTGTTGCCACAAGATAAGGAGAGTGTAATTCGTAAGCTTCAAGAACAAGGTAAGAAGGTTATGATGGTGGGTGATGGTATCAATGATGCGCCTGCATTAATGCGTGCAGATATTGGGGTTGCGATTGGTGCTGGAACCGATATTGCCTTAGATAGTGCGGATGTGATTTTGATGAAAAGCTCTTTATTGGATGTAGTGACGGCAATTGATTTATCAAGTGACGTTATTAAAAATATTAAGATGAATCTATTTTGGGCTTTCTTCTATAACATTTTAGGAATCCCAGTTGCGACAGGTTTATTGTATCCAGCATTTGGACTTCGATTATCACCAATGATTGGTTCGGCATGTATGTCTTTGAGTAGTGTTTGTGTTGTCACAAACGCTTTACGACTTCGTTATTTTAAACCTAGAGTTGAAATGGAAGAAGTCAAAACATACACAATGCATATTGATGGTATGTCCTGTGGACATTGTGCATGGTTAGTAGAGGATGCTTTAAAGAAGGTTCCAAATGTAAAAGAAGTTCGTGTGGATTATAATTTAGGTAAGGCCGATATTGACTATGTGCAACAAGTAAATAAGGTGGCTTTAAAACAAGCGGTTGAAGATGCGGGTTATATTCCCGTTGAATATAAGGAGGAAAAGAAAATGAAAAAAGTAGTAACAGTAGATGGTATGATGTGCATGCATTGTGTGGCACACGTAAAGGATGCATTAAGTAAAGTGGAAGGTGTAAGTGATGTAGTGGTTAGTTTAGATGAAAAAACAGCTACATTAAATTGCACAGAGAATATCACAGATCAGATGTTGAGTGATGCCGTGACAAATGCAGGATATACAGTCATTTCTGTAAAATAAAGAATCATAAAAATAAAAAAAGTCAAGACTTGTAAGCGTATTCAGAATATTCTATGATAAACGTCGAGGGAGACGCAAAATGGAATGTTTTATTGATGGGAAATCCACTTGCGAAAGAACTTTCTGGAATCGCTTGAATGTTTTGGCAAACTTTCAACAAAAAGAAATGATAATGGATGGTTTGAAAGTTCGTGTTGCAGAAAGTGTATATTGGATTCAACAAAAGAAAGGATAGTTCGTTTGAATTATTCTTTTTTTTCGACAGTTGAATGATATGAAAAGCTCAATATTTACTTTAAGTAAAGTGTAAATAGATGCTTTTAACATAAATAAAATGTTGTATGGGATTTTTAGCTTTTCTTGTGGAAATACATTCGGTTTCTTTGTATAATACATATAGAGAACGACTACTGGAAAAGTAGTGGTTACTCTGAAATAAAGTTAATGCTGAAGCACTAATCTTTTTCCATTGTCACTGGTGATTAGTGCTTTTTGCATTTCAGAGTCGTAATATTGTTGAAAAAGTTTCAAATTATTGATGCGTGACCATAAAAGGTATATAATATAGCCACAAGGAGGAACTTTTATGGAAATCGTACCAATGAGAGATTTAAAAAATACAGTACGTATTGAGGAATTGTGTAAAGATAGTGGAAAGGTGTTTGTTACAAAAAATGGATATGGACGTCTTGTGGTAATGGATATTGACTATTATAGAAGTATTTTTGAGGAATTAGAGGAAGCAAAAGCTGTGTATGAAGGATTGCAACAGATGTATTCTGGTAAATTAAAAGATGGTATAAAAGTAATGGAAGAAATGAAAGATAAGTATGGCTTATAAGTATTTCTTTACGGATGAAGCGCAAATAGATTTAGATAATATATTAGATTATTTGACTAATCATTTATGCAATTTACACGCTGCAAAAAGCTTCTATATTTTATTGATTGAGAGGCTTGCTTTGGTGTGTGATTTTCCTGAATCAAATCCAATGATTAAAAATAGATTTTTAGGATTCCATGAGGTCCGAAAGATGGTAATCAAAAATTATTTACTATATTATTATGTAGATGAAAATAATAAAACCATAAATGTTCTGTCGATACGTCATTCATTAGAAAATCAGGAGAAAATTATATAAATCATTGTTTTAGATTTAGAATTTTTCTTGTGGAAATACATTCGGTTTCTTTGTATAATACATATAGAGAACGACTACTGGAAAAGTAGTGGTTACTCTGAAATAAAGTTAATGCTGAAGCACTAATCTTTTTCCATTGCGAGTGGTGATTAGTGCTTTTTGCATTTTTCTATAATCATCAATGTTACTTTTAGTATTTCTACTATGGCAAATAAGCACATAGCAACATCAATATGTAGATATATATACATAAGCTTTCCTCCTGCAAAAAAATAGAAGGATCTACTTACCTGGAACTCAAGATTCAAGGCTTTAAATCTCCTTAACAAGAGGCAACCACCAACCACATCCAGTAGCCAATTTTTATTATAAAGATCCAATGTGAAAACATTATTAATTCCTGAAAATTTGTTGATTATTTGACAGTTTGGCAAAAGAAAAAACGAGTATTTGTTCTTTATATAAAGGTGAAATGCTCGTTTTTAGGTGTTTTAAAATGTTGCATGGGATTATAATATTTCTTTTAATTTAGCAATTAGTCCTAAATCTGCAGGTAGCCAATCTACTAAGTATAATGTGTCTTTAGTAAGCCATTTTGCGGATTCGTGTTCTAATAGAGTTAAATTTCCTTCAAGGATCGTACAAATGAAACATTCCATGGATAGGTGGAAGTCTGGATAGTCATATTCGACTGTATCAAAGTATTCTTCGACTTGAATGGTTGTATCTAATTCTTCTTTGATTTCACGAACAATGGCTTGTCTACTTGTTTCATCCGGTTCAACTTTTCCTCCAGGAAATTCCCATCCGTCTTTGAATTCGCCATAGCCTCTTTGGGTGGCGAATATTTTATTTCCATCTTTAATAATGGCGGCTACTACGTGTATTGTTTTCAAAAAATCACTCCTCTACAATGTATCGATAAATGTCTTCTCTTACGGGTGTATCCAATTGCCATAAGATTTCGACGGCTGTTTTTTGTGTGTTTGGCATCACAAACTGTTTGGTCTTATCTGTCTCTGCTTGCATATGGCCTAGATAATAGAATTCTTTGCTTGTTTTATCATCTTTGTTCTTTCGCACAAACAAATGAACTTCAATCCCTCTTTCTTTGGCGTACAAGAAGTTTTGTACGTCATCACTGCTTGTGGTTCTTCCGGATTTGGATATCGCAATCAATTGACTTTCATTGATAAAATGATCTTCATATTTGATGGTATCTTGAATGTCGTTTGCCTTGTCATAATTGATAAAGACAGGGAATGTTTTGGTTGTTTGATCATATTTGTATCCGCCAATATTTAATGGAACTTCATTGTGTTGCCAATTTAATAAGCGACAGGCATCTTCGTATGTATATTTTTGATAAAGAACAAAGTTTGTATCTTTATATGTATTCTTATAATGTTTATTATATTGATCCAATGCATATTCAATGATTTCTTTTACCATGGATTTAAATTCGTTGTTTTCTAAACATGTCTTAAATGGTTTTGAAGTTTTCGTATCTTCAATAAAAATACAATCTTTAAAAGTATTCTTTCCAGATCCAGTTGGAAATTCATTGGTGAAGATGTTTAATACATTTGTTTGGGATAGATCATTTGTATATTCTTGATCGTTGATTAAATCTTTTAGTGTTTCAAGCTCTATCTTTCTTTTTCCATTGGCAAGTTTTGTACAAATAAACTTAATAAAGTTTTCTTCAAGTTCATTTAATCTTACTTTATAATCCTTTTCATATTTCTTTAAAAAGGCATAATAAGATCCTAGTGATTTGTTGTCGAAAATTCTTTGTACGTCAATTTCTCCATAGGTTTCAAAATCCATAAGAGTAGGGATTCTTCCAAGTTTATTCTTTAGATTTTTATAGCTATCCTTAATGAGCTTGATATCCGCAAAATTGGCGGTGTCAATCGACGCAAAAATTTGTTTCTTACTGATTTCATCAAAGTGAATCGTACTCGATCCTGGAATAATTCTTTCACCTTCAAGTACATAGCGTCTTATGTTGTCTTTGTTGTAAGAACGATCTCCAGATAGGGCGATTGGAATCATGAAGTTGTTTTTGTAGTTTCCAATGAAGTCTAGAATGACAACATATTCTTTGTCTTTTGATTTTCTTAGGCCTCGACCTAGTTGTTGGACAAAGACAATGGGCGATTGTGTAGGTCTTAATAGGACAACTTGATTGATTTCAGGTATGTCGACACCTTCATTAAAAATATCTACAGTTAAAATGTATTGTAGATAGTCACTTCTTGTATCGGATACTAAGCGATCGATCGCATCTTCTCTTTTTTCTTGAGAATCCTCTCCACTTAAAGCTATAGTTCGATATCCTCGTAGATTTAATCTTTCACTAAGGGCAGCCGCTTCTTTCTTGGAACTGCAAAACATGAGTCCTTTGACTCTTTCTCCACTATATCCATAGTAATTGGTTTGTTCGATAATGTAGTCCACTCTTTGGTTGGATGTTAAATAGTTGAAATCGGTAAAATCTGTTTCGTTTCCGTTGGTTAAAAAGTCAGTAATGCCAAAATAGTGGAATGGACATAATAAGTTTTCTTCTAGAGCTTGTTGAAGACGAATTTCATAGGCAATATTATGGTCGAAGGCTGCATATACATCAAAGTCATCGGTTCTTTCTGGGCTTGCGCTCATTCCTAGCCAAAACTTTGGTTTAAAGTAGTCCATGATTTCTTGATAGCTTTTAGCTCCAATGCGATGTGCCTCATCAATGATGATGGTATCGAATGTATCAGGGGCAAAACTTGAATACACTTCTTTTTTAGACATCGTTTGCATGGTTGCGAACAAGTAGTCTACATCTGTATCCTTGCTGTTTCCAGATAAAAGCCCAAATGTCTTTGTATTTTTAAATACATTTTCAAGTAAAATTGAGGATTTTTATGAAATTTTGGTAGAGAATAATATAGAATACGATAAAATGTTATCTACTATAAATTTATCCGGATTTATAGAATCTGTATTTCCGTATATTTTAGTAATAATAAATATGATTTTGATATTTATATTTGTAAATTATGTGAAATCAGAAAAAGAAAATGCAAAAATGCAGATTGTGAATGAGAAATTAAAAATGCAGTATAAGTACTACTTAGATATGGAAGAAAACCAGAAAAAAATGAGACAGGTATACCATGATATGAACAATCATATAAAAAATATAAGATCTATGAAAAATAATGGTGCAGAGATAGACGAGTATATAGATAGTATAGAAAAAGAAGTGCAGGAAAATAGATGTGTGTATAACACAGGAAATACGTTATTAGATATTATTTTGTTTGAGAAAAATAAAGAATGTCTAAAAAATGAGATAGAGTTTAACACACTTATAGATTTTAGAAAATGTGCTTTTATTGAGATGATTGATATAAGTAGTATTTTTTCAAATTTGATTGATAATGCTATAGAAGCGTGTGCTAAGATAGATGAGGATCAAAAGAGATATATTACATTGAGAACGACTAGTATAAAAGGATATTTTGTTATAAGATGTGAGAATAGTAAGTCTAAAAATATTTATTCTAGTAGAGATAATAAAGGTAGATTTATCACATCTAAGAAGGATAAGTTTTATCATGGGATAGGTATAGAAAGTATAAAATCTTCTATAAATAAGTATGAGGGGGATATTAGAATAAAAGAGGAAGAAGAAAAATTTGTAGTTAGTATTTATTTGCCTATAAATAAATAAAGAGATTATTTTGCTAGTTGTCTGCAAAAAAATACCGTTCATCTAACTTGTATTGAATATATTTAATTAAAATGTTACTTTTAAAAAAAGTAACATTTTTTTATTTTAAAAAATAAAGGTGGGTGTTAAAGATGGTTGCATTTAAATTGGCTATACAATATATTAAAAATAAAAAAGAAGAGACAATTTCTATATTGTTGTGCATTATACTATCTGTTGTTCTTATCTTTTCACTAATTGTAATTCGTGATTCAGGCTATGATTCTCAAATTAAAGAGGCAAAAGATTTAAATGGAGAATATCATTTATGCTTTGAAAACATAAATCTATATACTACTAATGAACTGAAAAATGATGCTAATGTAAAAAGATTGGAAAAGGTAAAGTATTTATGTAGTGGAGTTGATAAAAAAAGTGGTGTTAAGGTAGAATTAAATTCTTTTAATAAAAAATATATAGATTTATTAAACTATAAAATGATAGGTAGAAAACCATTAAAAAAGGGAGAAGTTGTTATAGAAAAAGAAGCAATAAAACAAATGGGATTAAATAATCCGTTAAATAAAAAGATAGAACTGCTTCTTATAAATAAATATTTAGATTCAGATAAAAATAATAAAATAATAAGCAAGAATGAATCTTTTAAAATTGTTGGATTAATAGAGAAACCACAAAAATATTATAGTTTAAAATCTAATTTAATAGGTGGTGCAAAAGAGCAAGTATATGTTTATGATGGAGATGATTATTTATTAGAGAAATCAAATAATTATAAAGGAGTAATATTTTTAAAAGATGAGAAAAAAATTAATAAATTTTTATCTGATAAGCAAAAAGAACTGAATATAAATGATGATTATTTACATGAAAATTATGATGTTATCGCTGCAAAGAGTTTAAAAAATAATGCATTATACAGTGTAGATAATTTAAAAAAAATAATAATTTTAGCAATAATTTCATGTATAGTAATATATAATATTTTTAATATAATACTAGAAGATATTATAAAAGATATTGGGATACTAAGAGCAATAGGAATGTCAAAATTAGAGATAATATTTATGTTTATTAATATGAGTATTATATATATTTTTATTGGAACAATAATAGGGGTAACTGTAGGGATAGCTATATCATATATTGGAGTAAGAATAACTTATGGGTATAATACAATTTTAACAATAAATAGAGAAAGTATAATATATTCTTTTATGGTAGCTATAGTTGCTGTAATTATAAGTATATTATCAATTATAAAAAAAGCAAATAAAATTTCTATAATAGAAGAGATAAAAAATAATGGAATAGAAAATAAAGATACTAAACTTGATTTATATATTAAATCTTTAAATTTTAAGAATTCTAAAAATATAATAAGGAATATGGCAATTAGAAATATTTTTAGAAATAAAAAAAGGCTTATAATAACAATGATTTCTATTATTATGATAAGTTCCATATTTATAATTGATTTTGCGATAAAAGATCAATTAAAAAAGAATATAGAAAAAGGTATAACAGGTGGAGTATTTGGGATGTCTTATGGAGAGGTTGATAAATCCATAAGCGGAAGTATGAATGGAAGTGATAGTTTATTTTATAAAATTGATGAAAAATTAATAAAAAAAATAAGCAAAATAGAGGGTGTAAAAGAAATAGAACCAAATTTCTTTAATTTAGAAGGATATATTTTATTAAATAAGGATAAATTATCTGCTGATTATAAAAAAGAATTAGATAGAAAAGATGAAATAAGTTATCAAAAAGATACAGGAGAATATCCACTTTTATTGAGAGGATATAGTGATAATATGCTTAAAAAAAGAGAAAAATTTATTGAAAAAGGAGAAAATTTATCTAAATCCAAAGATGGAAAATATAAAAAAGTTTTATTAGTAAATAATACTAATTCTCAAATTACACATTCATTTAAAGCAAAAGTAATAGACAATGTAAAGATAGGTGATGTTATAAGCATAAAAATGCCTATATATAAGAATGGTATAAAGATGTATAAAAATATAAATGTTGAAATAAGTGGAATTATGAAAGAAATATATGCATCTTCTCAAGATGGAAATGTTGGTGTAAAAGGAGCACAGATTATTTTTAGAGAAGATGATTACAGGGAACTAACTGGTCAAAAGAAATATAATAAGTTGTTTATTAAGTGTGAAAATGGAAAAATGAGCTCTGTTGAAAAAGAGTTAAAACTTATTACTAGAGATTATGGAAATACATTTATTGGGGGAAAAGGAGAAGATTTAAAGGTAGTTGGAGAATATCAAAATTCAGAAAATAGGCTTTCTATAATATATCAGATTTTAATAATATTCATACTTTGTATAAATATTATTTTTATAACTAGAAGTAATATAATTCGTAGAAAGAAAGAATTATCTATTATGAAAGCAATAGGAATGAGCATAAAAGATTTGAAAAAACTGATTGTTTTAGAAACTAAAATATATTGTATTATTGCAGCTCTAATAGGAATTGTGATAGCAATTGTAAATTATAATATAGGCATATTTAAGACAAATAAAACTCTTATTTATGGAAGTTTTGAGAAAACTATACCTTATGGAATACCATTTAAACAAATTATTATAATATTGATAATTTTTGAAATTATAGGATATTTAGCAGTCTATTTTTCTAGAGATAAAATAAAAAATATAGAAAAATTTATGAATAAATATATTTAATGACAAATAAAGGGAGTTCATGTAAGAATTAATACAAGAACCCCTTTATTTTTTTATTTTCTGTTATTATTGGAGCTACTTCGTTTTTTTCACCGTATAAATCAGGTCTAGCTAATAAATATATTAGTTACCAAATCCACTTAAAACATTTTCGAACCAAGCTCTTATTTTATCAAATAATCCCTGTTCTTCAGCTTTGTCATAAGCCTCTTTTGCTTTATCTGCAGCTTGATTTGCAGCTTCTCCTGCTTTGTCAGCAGCTTGACTTGCTAAATCTCCAGCCTTATCAAGTGCAGCATTTGCAGCTTCTTCAACTTTGTCCTGTGTAGCATTTACGACAGCATCAGATCCAAGAGCTGATTCATCAGTCTGTTCTAATATACCAGTGTCAGCTCCACCACCTAGGTTAGCAAACCAATGTTTTATTTTTTCAAATAAACCAACTGTGTCTACATTTTCACCTATAGCTGATAGATTTTCGTTTATATTGAATTTAACATTTTCTAATGTAACTTTTATATCGTTGTAGTTGTAGTTCTGAGCACCAATTTTTTCCATTAAAGATGTAAGTGCCCGAATCTGTTCTGGTGTAAGAGTTACGTTGTAGTTATTAGTAACGTTGTTTATTATGTCGGCAATTTGAGTAGTGTCGCTAGTTCCTTCTTTTATTACCTCATTTTTAACGTCATTTACAACACCGGCAGCTTTATCCTGACCGATTTCATCACCTAAATCACCAGTAGTAACAAGCTCTTCATTAGCAAGTTCTTTTTTGGTTTCATCTAGTTTTTCTCCAGAAGCATCTTCAAATGCTTTTATAACACCTGTTAATGCTCCAGTACCACTAACCGCATACGGTGCAGCAGCTATTACATTGGCACTTGTAAGACCTGCAGTAGTAAGTGTTGAAGCTATCATTGAGCTTGTAACCCAAGTAAGGTTAGCTGTTTTTACATTGATACCATCTTTTCCTGCAGTTGGTTCAACATAAGCACAAGAAATAGTTCTTCTACCTAACTGTGCATCAGTTGCAACGCCCTGAAGGTATTTTCTTTCCTCTGAGTTTGTTACGTTTATAATCATTGCTTCATTCTCAGAAACTCCGAAGTAATCTAACATCATCTGTCTCTGCTGAGCATTTAAGTCGGCTCCAATAGTAACGACTTTTGATCCATCTGCAAAAGCTATAGAAAGACTGCTTAATATCATTGTAGCTGAAAGTGCTATTGCAGATAATTTCTGTTTAATCTTCATATTAAACCTCCTAAAAATAAATTTGCAGTGAGGTACACTGCACATTCACTATACTTAATATACACTATTTTTTGGAATAATGCGATTACAATTATGTTATTTAGGTTACAAAAGAATAGTGAATTGTAAATAAAATGAATAAATAAGTTACAAATTATTCATTAAAAAAGATTGTTATACTATTATTATGATAATAAAAAGAGTTTTTAATTCAATAAAAATAATAAAATTTAAAAGAAGAAAAAATATTTGAAAGTATAAATAAAAATGTTAAGTATAAAGAGAATGTGGTAAAATAATTATATGAAATTAAAATAATTTAAAAACTTTTAGGAGGAATAAAAAATGTCAAAAGAATTAGTTCAGGATAGAGTAATAAAATACTTAACAGAAAATTTATATGTGCCACTAGATATGATAGATACTAATGTGCCACTAGCTGAATTTGCAGAAGGTATGGAAGGTGAAATAGACGTTTTAGTTAACGTTGTAGATGAAGAAGGATACTATGCTCCAGTAATGGTAGTTCAGTGTTTAGATGAAGATGCTCCAATGGAAGGGGATGCTCTTGAAAAACACATAGAAAGACTTGAAGAAATAGACGATGTAACTTTATCAGGAAGAGTAGTTTTAACTAATGGAGATCAGATGATGTACGCTGACTGGAGAGGTGAAGAAAATGAAGAAAAAGATTTACCTGAATATGAAGTTATGGTACAGGAATTTAAAGCTATGGAAGAAGAAGTAAAAGCTCATGAAGCAGAACACGCAGCTGATTGTGACTGTGGATGCCATGACCATAAATAATAATGAATTTATTAATTTAAATTAGGCTAGGTGATAGGTATGTTTTCATGGGAAATACTAGAATCTGCTTGCAAAACCTGTAATAGATGCAGACTCGCAGAAAACAGGACAAATGTAGTTGTAGGTGGAGGAAATAGAAAGGCAAAGATACTTCTTATTGGAGAGGGGCCTGGTGAAAAGGAAGACCTTTCTGGAGTACCTTTTGTTGGACCAGCTGGACAACTACTAGATAAGATGCTTGCTTGTATAGACCTTAGTAGAAACGATGTTTATATTGCAAATATTGTAAAATGTAGACCACCTGGTAATAGAGATCCAGAGCCAGACGAAAAAAATTGCTGTATAGAGTATTTAAGATACCAGTTCGCTCTAATAAAACCACAGATTATTGTATGTTTAGGAAGAATAGCAGCTCAGTCTATTATCGATTCTAAGTTTAGAATAACTAAAGAGCATGGTATTTGGTACAAGAAAAAGAACTGTTGGATGATTGCAACATACCATCCGTCAGCTTTACTTAGAGATGCAGCAAAGAAAAGAACGGCGTTTGAGGAT
>OFOU01001357.1_pt1 | contig 15099 bp, 16 predicted proteins | sample 1542061 | NCBI WGS metagenome assembly OFOU01 (sample SAMN04209239, study PRJEB22552) | human gut metagenome | biome: gut; material: feces | host: Homo sapiens | place: USA: Oklahoma
TTTATAATTTTACCCCCCCCCCTGTATTTTTCATTCAATTCCATTATAGTCGCTCATATACAGAAAAACAACCAGATCTCCCAGTCCTATATATTTTTTTTATTTTTCCTCCCTATGTTCCATAATTTCTTTGACATTTTCACAAAAAATTTGTACAATAGTACTGATTTAGAGCTATGATCTAAGAAAGGAGCGTGCTTTTCAATTGCTGCTGATCAAAAATGGAAATTTAATCACCATGGCCGGTATGTATGAGCAGACCGGCGATATCCTGATCGACGACGGAAAGATCGTAAAGGTCGGCCAGGTGGGAGAGGTGCCGGAGGACTGCCAGATCATCGATGCCGCCGGACGCACCGTCACTCCCGGTCTTGTGGACCCCCACTGCCATGCAGGTCTATGGGGAACCGCCTGCCGCGAGGAAATGGACGGAAATGAGTATACGGAGCCGGTCCTTCCGGGACTGCGGGGCTTAGATGCCATCAACCCAGAGGATGCCACCTTTGACGCGGCTCTCCGCCAGGGGATCACCACCGTTGTGACCGGTCCCGGAAGCTCCAACATCGTCGGTGGAACCTTCTTAGCCATCAAGACCGCCGGCGAAGATATGGAGTCCCGTGTCATCTGCCCGGAGCTGGCCATGAAAATGGCTCTGGGAGAGAACCCAAAGATGACCTTCGGAAACCGTGGAAAGGCTCCCAGAACACGGATGATGAGCGCCGCCCTTATGCGGGAGGAGCTTTTTAAGGCAAAGGAATATTATGAAAACTATAAGCTCCATGGCCAGGAGCCGGATTTCCCGTTCGACTTCCACCTGCACTCCTTAATGCGGGTATTTGAAGGAATGCGGGTCAAGATCCATGCCCATCAGGCAGACGATATCCAGACTGCTGTCCGCGTGGCCAATGAATTCGGCCTTCATTACTCCATCGAGCATTGTACCGAAGGATGGATGATCCCGGAATTCTTAAAGAAAAACAACGCCGAGTGCCTGCTGGGCCCCACCGTCGGCGGCAAGAGCAAGATCGAATGCCAGAACCGCTCCTATGAGGCTGGACGGATCCTGGAGGAGGCCGGAGTCACCTTCGCCCTGATCACCGACGCTCCCTTCGTTCCCATTGAGGACCAGCTCCTCCAGGTCATCCTTTATGTGAAAAACGGAATGTCCAGGGAAATGGGAATCCGCAGCGTGACCTTAAACGCTGCAAAGATCACAGATATCGACTCCAGAGTCGGAAGCATCGAGCCCGGTAAGGACGCTGACATCGTCATCTGGGATGTGGAACCGTTAGACACCATGTACCAGGCCGGTATCGTCCTCATCGACGGAAAGATCGCATATGAAAGAAAGGCAGGTGAACGCAATGTTGATTATCAAAAACTGTAATCTGATCAACATGGCCGGAATCTACAAAGAGAAAAAGGATCTGGTGGTAAAGGACGGAAAGGTCCTTGATATCTGCGACGACGCCTGCCAGAAATACGGCCAGGGCAACGTGATCATCGACGCCTGCGGAAACTATGTGACTCCCGGTATCGTCGAGCCCCACTGCTCCCTTGGCGTCAAAGAAGAGGTCTTCCGGTTTGAGGGCAATGACGCCGACGAGACCACCGATCCCATCTTACCTCAGGTGCGGGCCATGGACGCCATCAATCCCAGAGACGAGGGCTTTAAAATGGCTCTGGCCGGAGGCGTGACCACAGCCGTTACCTGTCCGGGCAACGCAAACCCCATCGGCGGAACCTGCGCAGCCATCAAAACCACTGGCAATACGGTGGAGGAAATGGTCATGGTGCCTGAGATCGCCATTAAAATGTGCCTCACTGACGGAGTGAAAAATACATACGGCGGAAAGAGATCGCCCATGACAAGACTTGGCACGGCAGCCCTGATCCGCGAGGCTCTGATGAAGGCGAAACGCTATCATGACCAGTGGACCGCTTCCCAAAAGGATCCGGCAAATAAGCCGCCGAAATTCGATATGAAGCTCCACTCCCTGATGCGCGTATTCGACGGAATGCCCGTAAAATTCATCGCCAAACGCGGCCATGACATGATGACTGCCGTGCGCATCGCCGAGGAATTCGGCCTCACCTATACAGTAGAGAACTGTGTGGACGCCTGGAAGATCACAAAGGATCTGAAGAAGCACAACGTCCGCTGCGTGCTGGGACCGGTCTACGGAGAAAAGAACAGTGAAAACCGTTACCGGGATCCCATTGCAGGCTCTGTTCTGGAAGAAAACGGCATCGAATTTGCCGCCACCACCGGCCATCCGGAAATGAACGTGGAGCTCTCCATGGTCCAGATGACGCTGATGGTGAAAAAGGGATTAAATCCCATGACAGCCCTGGAGGCCGTGACCATCAACGCAGCCCGCGCCTGCGGCCTGGAGGACCGGGTAGGAAGCTTAGAGCCCGGTAAGGACGCCGACATCGTCATCTGGGACGGCGACCCCTTTAACTTCTATACATCGGCTGCCACCGTCCTCATTGAAGGAAATGTGGTCTACCAGAAACAGCCGTAAAATTTCCATAAAAAACGCTCCGGGATCTGGCTGCCCTTGCGGCGCCTTTGTCCCGGAGCGTTCTTCTTTTTTATAGATCCCTGGCCGCCGGAAAACCATAGGCCGTCTCCGCACTCATAACAGCCCGGAGAATGGCTTCCGACATGACCTGAGCCGCCAGAGTACCCACCATGTCCAGATCCGCCTCCAGCGTCCCTGTGGACAGGGCATAGATACTGTCACCATCTGCCGTCGTATGGACCGGACGGATGGAACGGGCATAGCCGTTGTGGGTCATGGACGCGATCTTACAAAGCTGGGTCTTGTGGAAGGCCGCATTGGTGATGACCGCGCCGATGGTGGTGTTGGCCACAAACTTATTTTTTACCACCTCATAGCTCTTATAGACCTCGTCCTCGGTACAAAGGAAGGATTTTTTATCCTTTGCCAGAAGTCCGGCAACCTTCTTACCATTTTTCCAGTCATAAATATCTCCCAGAGCGTTGACCGCCACAATGGCTCCCACCTGCAGCTCTCCGATCTGTACCGCGTAGCTTCCGATCCCCGACTTCATACAGAACTCCGGTCCGTAAAGCTTTCCCACAGTGGCTCCGGTCCCGGCTCCGAAATTCCCGTCCCGGTAATTGCCCTCTTCCGCATTCTCACAGGCCGCATAGCCCATGGCCTTGTCCGGCCGGACCCGGTGATCTCCCACCATCAGATCGAACAGGCAGGATTCGCACACCAGGGGAACCTTTGTGATCCCCACATCGAAGCCGATATTCCGCTCCTCCAGATACTCCATTACGCCTCCGGCCGCATCCAACCCAAAGGCGCTGCCTCCGGACAGCAGCACCGCATGGATCGACTCTGCCGCCGCTGTGGGCTTCAAGAGCTCCGTTTCCCGGGACGCCGGACCGCCTCCCCGGACATCCAGCCCCGCTGCCATGCCCTGCTCACAGAGGATCACCGTGCAGCCGGTGGCGGCGTCTTTGTTTTCTGCACTTCCGATCTTTATGTTTTCCAGCTCCTGGATCTTTATTTCTTTCATTTGGGGGACTCCTTTCCTAGCGAATGATGCTGCACAAACCCAGCCTATTCCATCTCTCCCAGCATCTTCTCCGCATCATCTGCTGCCTTTACCTTATCATTGGCGCGGATGATGATGCCGTCCTCATCGATGAGATAGGTGGTGCGGACCACGCCCATGGACACCTTCCCGTAATTCTTCTTTTCCTTCCACACATCATAGGCCTCGATGACCGTCCGCTCCGGATCGGAAAGCAGAGTGAACGCCAGGCCATATTTCTCCTCAAACCTTTTATGGGAGGCCACAGAGTCCTTGCTGACTCCCAGTATCACCGCGCCCTTCTCCATAAATTGCGGATAGCGCTCCGAATAGCCGCAGGCCTGCTTCGTACATCCCGGAGTATTATCCTTGGGATAAAAATACAGGATCACCTTTTTTCCTTTGTAATCCTCCAGTCTGTGCATGACTCCGTTCTGGTCCGGCAGCTCAAACGCCGGCGCTTTTGTTCCTGTTTCCAGCATTGCAGATCCCTCCTTGTGATTTCTCTTATCCACTATTTTAATCCATAACAGGCAGTTTTTCCACCGTTTTAAAGCAAACTTTCCTCCAGTCCCCGCCGGAGCGTATCACAGAAGCGTTCTTCAATAACTGTACATTTCTTCCAGCATTTGGTATAATGCTCTTTAAACCTTTGAGAAATGAGATGATACCTTGCCTGTATAAGCCTGAACACAGAAAATTACATTCAAAGAGGTGTCGTATGATCACAGAAAAGAAAGAAAAACAGATTTTAATGATGTCCTTTTTTTCGGGACTCCTGTTTGCCATTGCAGAATTTATTTTTTCCATATACAGCCATTCCCAGTCTGCACTGACGGACGCTGTATATGATGCGTCGGAGCTGGTCTTCATTGCCCTGCTCCTATTCCTGACGCCCCTGTTTCATAAGCCTGTATCGGAAAAGCATCCCTATGGGTATTTCCAGCTGGAATCCATATTTGTCATAATCAAAGGCGTTATGATGCTGTCCGTGACCATGGGCGTGTCTGCGGAGGTTCTGGATTCCGCTTTATCCGGCGGTAATCCCATAAACAATGCCCAGGTCTCCCTTTTCCAGTTCTGCCTCGGCGCAGCCAGCATCATCATTTTTCTTCTGATGAAGCGGCTGAACCGGAACCTGTCCTCGCCCACCATCACCGCAGAACTTCTGGGATGGAAACTGGATATTGTATACAGTCTGGGCATGTCCCTGGCCTTTTTCCTGTCCCGTTATCTGGAAAAAACACCTCTAGGATTTATCACCCCGTATTTTGACCAGATCGTGGCCGTCCTTGTTATGGTATTCATGCTTCCAGAAAGCATCAAGGTTCTGTGGAGCGCCGTCCGGGATATATTCCTATTCTCACCAGACGAGGAATTTATAAACGAGATCAAGGCCCTCTGCGGACCGGTCCTGGAGCAATACCGCTTCTCCCCGGTTTTCTTCGATATCACGCGGACCGGGCGGCATCTGTGGGTCGCCATATATTTTAAGATCGAAACCGGCAGCCTGAAGGTCCAGGACCTGTCCGACGCCCTGGATTCCTTAAATGAAAAGGCCCGGGAAAAATTCCAGGAATGCACCTGTGAGCTGATCCTGGTTCCTTAATCAAAAAATATTCAAAATCCCCCTTGACTATACTGTTACTGTACGGTTTATGATAAAAACATACCGTAACATACAAGGAGGATTTTTATTTATGTCCGGTGAAAATGCATATCAACAGCCCGTTACCCTGAAAAACGTGCTGATGTTTTCCGTCCCTACCATCGTTATGACCGTGTTCATGTCCTTTTATACTATGGTGGACGGCCTGTTTGTATCTAACCTCATAGGAACTGATGCCTTATCCGCCGTCAATCTGACAGCGCCTGTGATCTCACTGGTCACAGCCATCTCCACCATGCTGGCCACTGGAGGGAGCGCCGTCATCATGCGGAAGGCCGGACAGCAGAAAGCCCAGGAAGCCAACGAGGACTTCACCTTTCTGATCGCTGTAAACGTGGCGGTGGGACTCATCATGTCCGGCCTGGGATATCTGATCATGGACCGCCTTTTTGAACGCATGAGCCTGTCCCCTGCCGTGGCCCACTACTGCCGCATCTATCTGAGCCGTTATCTGATCTTTACGGTTCCGATCCTTCTGATGAACAATTTCACCTTGTACATGATCGCCGCCGGAAAGTCCGCTCTTTCCATGGTCTGTTCCATTACGGGAGGAATTTTGAATATAGTCCTGGACTATGTCTTCATCTCCATATTGGATATGGGAATCGCCGGGGCAGCCATTGCCACAGGGCTGGGGTACTCCGTGACAGCAGTGGCCGGTCTTGTGATCTTTTCCAAAAAAGACTGCCTGCTCCATTTTGTAAAGCCCGTGTGCAGGATCCGGACCCTGGTAAGCGCTGCTTCCAACGGAAGCTCGGAAATGGCGGCAGCTCTGGTGACTGGCATCGTCACCATGATGTTCAACTGGACCATGCTGAAATATGTGGGAGAAAACGGTGTGGCGGCCATAACCATCATCATGTACGTCCTGATGTTCGCCACATCCCTGTATACCGGCTATTCCTATGGCGTAGCACCCATGATCAGCTTCTATTATGGCGAGCAGAACCAGGATAAATTAAAGAAGCTGATCCGTCTCAGCATGAAGATCATCGGTTTCATTGGAGCGGCTGCTCTGATGATCTCCCTGGCGGTCACAGAGCCTCTGGTGGCCATCTTCGCCCGGCCAGACAATCCCGTTTATGGGCTGGCAGTAACAGGAAACCGAATCTGCTCATCCGCCCTTGTCTTCATCGGCTTTAACGTATTTGCCAGCGGCATGTTCACGGCCCTGTCCAACGGCCTGGTTTCCGCAGTCCTGGCCTTTTCCCGCTCCTTTGTGTTCATGGTGGCCGCCATGCTGATCCTTCCGGCCATCCTCGGTGTCACAGGCGCATGGCTGGCGACTCCGGCCGCTGAAGCCGCGGCGTTCTTACTGTCCGCTGTTATGTTTATAAAATACAGGAGAAAGTATCAGTATTAGGAAATGAGGCTGCCAGCAGGCCGGGGATCCTAAGTCAGGGTCCTGGCCTGCCGGAAGCCTCTCATGTTCAGAAAACTATATTATGTACAATATTTTTCTATGCTTTCATTATTTCCGACTGGATCTCATCTCTAAAACGCTTAGGTCCAATGATCTCACACCTGTTAATATGGCTCATTCCTGATATATCTTTCCACATGCCCACTGTATCGAATATATATTAGTATATGCAAAACTTGCTTACTATGCTAAAACTGACATCCGCGCTTTCAGTAAAATTGTATTTAAGGCAAACATCCTGTGTCATTAATATAGCAGCCTATAATACAGCCTGGGATGAAATTTAAGTGCTTTCAGCCCAGGAGTAAGAATAACTGCACTCTTTTTCATAGGTAATTGAGAGTTATTTTCCATCTATTTCAGTATTCTATTGTTCCAAATTACTCAGGCTCTTTTTGCTGATTTTACAAATAATTCCACGATCTGTTATCAATACTACCTTTGCCTTTGCTGTATCGCCAATTTTATCATAGATTCTTCCGGCACTCATACTCTCACCAATAACCGTATATGTACTATTTGCCACATAACCAATATCTCCAAGGCCTTCCATTTTTACCACGATTGCTTCCTTATCGTATTGGTTATCTGGCTCCTTCTCCAACTGCAGTGTCATACCCGGCTTCAGAAATTCTTTTCCGTAATAATATTTAGTTCCTGTCAGTGTAAAATAAATTTTTCCCATTATAATTTCCCTCCCATTAAAGATTGTAACAATTCGGATTCGAGCCACCATTCTCAAAATCTTATCTTACTTCGTATACAACAAACATATAACATTTTTCTTTGTGCTCCACCGCTTTGATGAAGACTTAATCTTCCGAACACTCTTTGTAATCGTCCTGTTTACAAATAGATCTATAGCTTTATTGGTGTAACCAACCGTTATTTGTGTAATACCCCTTCATCCTCAAGAACCACCGTTTCCTTGAATATATCTGATGATGTCATCTTGCAGCAAATAGCTGTACATAAATCCATATAATCAAGTTAATTTAGGATTTTTCCCCCAGGGCTTTCCGAGAAAACTTTATACTCCATATATGATGGTTTACTATCACAGACATTTTAATTCCATTACCTTACAAAGCAACTTTCCAAAGGATTGTCTAAATTGCACATCATCCTCTGCGATTCTCTTTCTTGGATCTTTTACATGATTCTTTGAAGACGCCCTCCTAGCTTTCTTGTTCAAATATCATTCCATGAGCATCCGGTCTATATTATCATTGGTATACCATTTACCAGATTGATGGATTGCAAAAGCTCCTTTTCCAAGAACCATTGCAGCAACTCCATAATCCTGCATTAAGACAATATCATCTTTATTGCAAATATTTTCATATCATTTTCTCCTATATACAGCTTTTATTAGATAATCTTACCTGATAAATGATCGATTTCATGCTGACAAATTTGCGCTGTCCATCCAGATAATTTCTGACGTTGTTGCTTCCAGTTAAAATCATAGTATTCTACTTCAATTTCCTGGTATCTAGATGTTTTGCGAAGCCCCTCTAAAGACAAGCAGCCTTCTTCTGTTTCATACAATCCGTTTTGGGAAGTAATTACTGGATTAAACATGACAACATCGATAAATCCCATATTCACAATAATAATATTCTTCTTTACACCAATCATATTTGCTGCCATACCAACACAATGTTCACGGTTTGCCTGCAGTGTATCCTGCAAATCTTTTCCTACCTGAATGTCAGCTCTTGTAGCGGGTGTAGATGGCTGACCTAAGAAGAAAATGTCTCTTACAATCTGTTTTACCATGCTGTTCTCCCTGTATCTTTATTTATCTATAACTCCATATTTCGTATCCTTGCCGTCTTGCCGAATCGTACACAGGCTGCATATTCTTCTGCAAAATATTATAAAATTCTTCCTTAGAATTCCCCGGCCTATACAACTCCTGTCCTGCCCAAATGGAATGCAGATTATCTCTATAACAAGCCTCAAACCGTTTATGCAAGTCCTCTTTCTCATAAATTAAATTGTACATATCGTACTGATTTTCTGCAAAAACAGTAAAAAAAGGATCCCATTTCGGTAGTTTGTTACTTTTGGATGAATTTAGAGAGGAATCCATCGGCATTAGATTCCATAATTCATCGTTCATAACAAAAGACCATGGTATAAAATGATCCACATCATAATTCTTTTTAAAAATCGGTTTGCCAGTAAACACATCTCTTACCTCTTTTACATCTAAAATGCCCTCCCATAGGCCACGCACATGATTTAGCTTGCGCATCTTCTCATCCATTGGTGCCAGTTTGTAAATTAATCCTGGGACCTCTGGATTATTATTTTGTAACCATTTTACCTTTTCATACTGTATCCACCCAAGAATATTGACCGTATTATCCTGAATCATGTTCATCCATTCAGCACTGAAATGGACCTCTTTTTTCAGCTTACTACTATCTCCAAATGTATAAGGTAAACGAGTAACAGTACTGTCAATTCGGCGGATATATTCTGTTAACCTGCGAATGCTTCCCCAAGGCACTTCTTCCTTGCTATTGGAGAAAAATCCTGCCAATGCACGTCCTGGGACCATATTAGTCAGCTGTTCTTTATAGGTTTTTAATTCCAGATCATATTCATAAATAGCATTTTTTATTTCCATCTTGGATGCATTTGACGGCAGACTGCTAATATCTGTTAGCTTAAGAACCGCTCTCTCTAGCCCATCTCTTACGAATCCATCTGCCTGCAATCCACTAAGGTGAATATGAAATTCCCTTACGGAATACCATGCATTACAAATCATCTCGTCAATAATTGCATCAAATGTGGTATCTTGCGTCCCTTCAGAGATAATATTGACAATTGCTTCCAACCAATAGAATTTATAACAATAAGAAGGATCCTTCATCATCTGGGAAAAACCAGAAATATCTAAGGTGTTATAATATTTGCCGTCAACATTTAACAAATATTCCCCTTCCATTATACATACTTATTGCATCAAGATCTTGAAATAACATTTCCTTTACATCAATCCCAGAAAATGCACTGACCAGTTTGCAAAGTTCTGCTGATCCATCCGTTGCTGTAACATCATATCCTTTCTAAAGAAAAAACTTTGTATCCCGACCAGAACCACAACCAAAATCAAGAATAGATGCATGTTCAGCTAATAATCGGTGAAAACGGTTTTGAGGTATATGCATGTCCGCATTCTGAGTATTCTCTATGAAATTTTTTGCATTAAGATTGTAATAGTTAATTGTCTGCTCCATAGAATATCTCCTTAAAATTAAATCTTAGTATCATAAAATGGTCTGTCTCTCGAATTTTTAATGGGGCAGACCATATTATGTTTTGATACCTCTTTACCACTAATAATAGTTTCAATACACTAATTATAATCCCCATGAATATTTCGCGCTATGAGAGCCATCGATACGCTTTTGAGATCCACCAGTACACACAAGTGATCCACCCTTGATCAGTTCATGCAATAGATCCGTCCCGATGCTGAAATGCCAGGTTTTTACTTCAGCTTTTCTTTTGTAGAATCTTTATTGGAGAAATAGTCTCCGATTCTACGAAAGGAGGCCGAAAACATGGCCAAAAAGATTAATGTGAAGCTGATACTGGAGCTTCGCAGTGCCGGGATGGGGCGGAATGCAATCGCCACTAGCAGGCACATTTCCAAGAATTCTGTCGGTGATGTGTTCCACATCGCTGACAGGATGGGCATATCCTATGAGGACATCGCACAGATGGATGAGGATGCGGTTTACCGCAAGTTTTATCCGGACAAGTTTGCCCTGGAAAACCTGTATGACAAGCCAGATTTCGAGTATGTCCACCAGGAACTGAAACGTACTGGGGTGACGCTGAAGCTCCTTTGGCAGGAATACCAGGACAAATGCAGGGCATCTGGCAACATTCCCATGGGATATACGAAATACTGCCAGGGCTACAGCGAATACACGATTATAAACAAGCTTACGAGCCACTTGGAGCATAAGCCCGGCGCTGCCGTGGAGGTAGATTGGTCAGGGCCTTCCATGGCCTATGTCGACACTTCCACAGGGGAGATCGTAACCGTATACCTGTTTGTAGGAACCCTGCCCTACAGCCAGTACTCCTATGTGGAACCCTGCCGGGACATGAAGATGGACAGCTTTATCCGCGCCCACATCCATATGTATGAATTTTTCGGCGGGGTAGCAACGCGCCTTGTCTGCGATAACCTGAAGACGGGCGTTGTGTCCCATCCCAAAGAAGGGGAGGTCGTCCTGACTGTGGATTATGAAGCCATGGGCAGCCACTACCAGACAGCCATCATGCCGGCAAGTATCCGTAAACCCAAACAGAAAGCTTCCGTGGAAGGCACAGTGGGGAAGATTGCAACAGCGATCATCGCACGGCTAAGAAATGAGGCTTTTTACAGCTTTGAGGATCTGAAAGCTGCCGTTGCAAAAAAGCTCTACGGATTCAACCACGAGAGTTTCCAGAAACGTGAAGGGAGCCGCTACGACTCTTACCTGGATGAGAAGCCGTTCCTGCATCCACTGCCGTCTGTCCCTTATGAGATCGCCACGTGGGTCTATGGAAGAAAGGTAAACATTGACTACCATGTCGTCTTTGAGTATAACCGGTACTCTTGTCCTTACCAGTACGCCAGGAAGAGTGTTGACTTGAAGGTTACGGATAGCACCGTGGAGATCTACAGCGGTTCTGCCCGCATAGCCACGCATAATCGCTTCCCGTCTGGTCGGAGGAACCAGTATTCTACCCATCCGGAAGATATGCCGGATAAGTTCAAGTTTTCCCCATGGGATGATATCCGGATCAAAAACTGGGCAAGATCCATCGGCGATTATACAGCACAGGCGATTGACCGTATCTTTGAGGGGGTTCCCATAAAAGAACAGGGCTATAACCCTGCGCTGGCTGTCCTGAGACTGAGCAACAAATACTCCGAAGCACGCCTGGAAGCTGCCTGTGAGTTTGCCATCACCAGCGGGATTAAAAAGCCCCGTTACCACCATCTTAATTCGATCCTTGCATCCAATCAAGACAAGATTTACGTAGAGCGCAAAAAAGCAGATGCAAAGGAACATTCCCAGATGGGATACCTGAGGGGGAGCAGTTATTACGGAGGTGACAATGATGATCAATGAAGAGACCAGGCGCAAGCTGCGTGAAATTAATCTGGGTTAGGCAATCACGGGGCTGGAGGTACAGCAGGCGGATCCTGCGACAATAGCTCTGCCCTTCGACGAAAGGATGCAGCGGCTGGTGGATTACATCTACCAGGAGAAATATAACGGGAAGATACAGCGGCTGATCAAGTCAGCGAAACTTCGTTTTCCGCAGGCAAACCGGCAGGGAGTTATCTACGCCAACCGCGGATTAAACAGGGAACTCATTGAGAACCTGTTCAGCGGCCAGTACATCGATTTGCATCAGAGTGTCATCCTCCAGGGATTTACCGGTTCAGGGAAGACCTACTTAGCCTGTGCCCTGGGAAAAGAAGCCTGCCTGAACCATGTCAGGGTACGGTATGTCAGCCTGCCTGACCTGTTAATGGAGTATGGGGACTCCACCATAGTTGCCGGGAATCAAAGGAAGCTGCTTGAACGCTACAGCCGGATACCTCTCCTGATACTGGATGAGTGGCTTGTGTCCGACATATCAGATGCGGAACTCCACTTCCTGTTTGAGCTTATGGAGAGGCGTTCTGATACAACCTCTACCATCTTCTGTACGCAATATCGTAAAGATGACTGGGTGAAACGTCTGGGCGAAGGAGTTCGGGCAGAAGCGATTGTAGATCGCTACGCATACACTGCTTTCTGGATTGAGACCGGCAGCACTAATATGCGGGAATACTGTGCTAAGCATAAAATGTAAAAACATATCGGCGGATCCCAAAAGCGTATTGCTGGGTCTGAGAGAAAAATCAATGGGTCTGAGCAAAGCTCAGACCCGGATCCCTTGGCGCGAAATAATCACCCCAAGCAGAACAATATCAATTTAAATAATACTATCTTATCTTCACTATTTCATAATACTCTAACAAATTCAGGGACGTATTCTCTCTTTTTCATAAGCAATCTATACTGTAAAAAAACCAGTCTCTATACGATACTGACATCCCGAACCCAGGTCATCTTATCCTAATTCTATTTCCTGTTTTTTACAGTTTCTTCGGGGTGATGCAATATTCTCTGCCACCGTAGCTTCTCTGTATCTGCATCTGCTTTGGAGATCACGATTTTCCCTTTGATCTTGGTAGTTGCCATATCGATAGCGATTTCCTGACCATTTTCCTCTGTCTTTCCTTCTGAACAACATCTGATCCTACTGGTCCATGCTTTCGATCTTGTGCTCCGAGGAAACAGAGATATCTTTGACATCTGTTTCAGATTGTAGACAGATACCTACGGAGCCATATCTACCAACAGAACTTTTCCCTTTCCATTGCAAGACCAATTCCAAAATTTTTCCTATATCATCTCTTACTTGCATTTAATTCGATTCTAACTCGTTTTAATTCGTTTCGTGTTGAGGTAAATTTATTTTTAACTCGTTATTGCGAGTTAGAAATACGTTAATCATTTATATAAAGCCCCCCGCTTTCTGACAGAAGTTCCGAAACAACGTCTCGAATTTGCTTTTTCGTGCAAACTGAGATGCTTTGAACTTGCTTTTTCGTGATTTCGGAGTTATGATCCGATCATATTATGGATATACTATCCTCAAAGGCCGTTTTCCGATTGCTAACTTTCTGCAGGGCGATACTGGATAGCCAAAAGTTTTTGAACTTTCTTGTTCCGTCAATGGAAGTGGAATTGAATACGATGTGTTTATGAACATGGGACCGATCGATATGAGTTACCACAATGAAGGCATACTTACCTTTTGTAAAACGGAGAGCCAGTTCCTGCCCCAATCAGTTCGCTTCCTCCGGTGTGATCTTGCCGGGCTTGAAGGACTGACGAATCTGGTAAGCAATCACTTCATGCCTCTGTGGCGGCGATCGGTAGTCTGCTCATATTGGCGTTTGAACAACATAAACTTTTTATCCACGGTCATGGGATCATGACCAGTTCACCTTTGTCCGTCTTCTCCGGATTCTTCGCATAATCCGTTCTGTCGCCCAGACTCTGGGAAATGGTTTTTCCCCTTATTCATGTGCATGGGAATACGTCTGGTTACTGCCATGGGCATCTGTCCTTTCGCATATTTGTGCAAAAGAAAAGACCTGAGGCGTATCAATTCCTCAGGCCCATTAAGTTGTGATTTGTCACGAAAAGATAAATTTCGACATTTTCCCGGTCAATTCTTCCAGACAGAGAGAGACTACCTCGGCAAACATGCCAGAAAAATGAGAACGGCAAATCCAAATATGAGCGCCGCATAGATCTAAAACATGCTAAAAAAAGCATCAAAATACAGACACCCAATACCAGATATACAAGTCCGATAACCATAGCAAAAAGGTTCAAGGCGATGGAGTAGACGATAGAAAAGCACGACAACAATTACCATGATCGACAGTGCAAGCCTTCGAGTGGGGGCGGACATTTTAAATGAATCGTTTTTCCATCCCAATTGTAATAATCCATTCAATCAGTCATTGATGCTCCCGGTTTCAATTCACTATCACAAAAATATTGAGTATTATAACCTAACACTTTATTTCCTCCAAAGAAAACCTCTGTACCTCTTACAAATTCTGCAGGAATATTACCATTATTAATAACTTTAACTAGAACTTTATCTTTAAGGTCTGTAGCTTCTACTGTGATATCTTGGATAACCGGAATATAATATTTAACCTCTGGGTTTCTATAGCTGTATCAAAACTGCGCCCCCCGACATTCACTAAAGTAATTAATTAGGAATACCGTAGTACCAACTGGAATATCATCCTCAGAAGTTGAACTCTCTCCTATTGCATTTCCTGCTGAGTCTTTTGCAGTCTCATTTACCCTAATATTTAATGTGTATGGAGAATTTATTAGTTACTTCTAAAATATGCTGTGTTGAACCCGAATCTTCATATAACCAATCCTGAATAGAAAGTGCATTGGTTATAGAATTTGAAGCATAAGAAATATTTGATACACTATGCAGCATTATTTTAGCTCTACCAGTACTAAACAAACTACCATCGTTATTCTGATCTCAGTATCGCCCATCTATCTCTTACTTTCCCAAAATCTATTACCGGATGAACTAGGCTTGCTCCATATTCGTGTAGAAATCACCTTGGGGAAATATCAGGAATATATCTTAAACTTGGAGAAAAACTGAACACCTGGATTCATCTTGTAAATCGAGGACCTTCATAATCATTTATCTTCATCTCAATTTCTCTGTAAGCTTTCCCTCTGTTTATTAGTAGAAAATTAAACCAGGCCGTTGGCACGGCAACCCGATCTAAGTACAT
>OFOU01001358.1_pt1 | contig 15097 bp, 13 predicted proteins | sample 1542061 | NCBI WGS metagenome assembly OFOU01 (sample SAMN04209239, study PRJEB22552) | human gut metagenome | biome: gut; material: feces | host: Homo sapiens | place: USA: Oklahoma
GGACAGGTGGCTCTCGCCACACCGGACTGGCGGCTCCGCCGCACCGTAATAATCAACAGGGGATGTCATCTACACTTTTGCGTTTTTAGCCCTCGGATTCACTGTCTAAAATCAGCCCATTTTCCTCATGCTTTCACCTACAGGCTACAATCGCCTTCCCAATATCATACCTCTTTTTGAAAATTGTTGGTTATCACCCGGCCAACCAACAATTATACTCTATAAAAAATTCATAACCTACTATATCTCCCCTCCCCCCCCATATTGCTATGCTGATTTTGAAGAAAATTCTACCTTTATATCAGCCTTTAGTCTCATGATATCAATAAAACTGCTGTTTCCAAGGGTCGAAAACAAAGCCATTATTTCGAGGCTATATCACCGCTTTGACACTTGTTGCTGTTCTATAATAGTTAGCACATTTTCTATTATGACAATTCCAGTATCCCTATAATTATAATCTATACATGACACCTTTATGTATAAAACTACCATCCTATATCAAATTATAATAGAATCGACTAACTTACAATACTTTTCTCTAAATTCTAACATTTCCTTTTACATTCTCTATAAGTGAATCCATCAATAACTTGGTCTTAAAATCACTGTCTACGCTCCTCCCTATTACGATATGTGTATAGATATCTTCAAGAATCACCGTCTTTATCTGTTTATTTCCTGTTCCAAATCCATATACAGAACCAACATGAATTCCATTTCCAAGTCCGAGATTTAGAAGTACTGACAGTTTATTGGAATAGGACCTTATAAGTGGAACAAACCCATTTTTTTTACTTTCTTCCATAATAAAGCTGTGATACTCATCAGATACAGCTGGCTGTATAGTTAAGAAAATTTCATCCTTCAAATCTGACCATTTAAGCATTCTTCGCTTAGCGAAAGGATGATTGACATTTACCCCCACACACATGGGTAATGTAGCTAAATCTTCCCATACAATTTCCCTATCCTGTGTTGGAATTTCGAGTAGTCCTGTTATTACCAAATTAGCAATTCCACGTCGAAGCCTATGTCTAAGCTCTGCAAACTCAAAGGCTTCAAGTTCTACTGATATAGCAGGATGCCTCTGCTTAAATTCACGTATTGCAGGAAACAGGTAGTCTTCCACTGGTTGTATCATTTCATCACAGCATATATTTAGAATACTGGAGTATCCCTTCTTTGCAAGTTTTATACGCTCAAGTGAATTCTCTACCTGTTCAATCAAGGAACCCCATTCGAAATAAAGCTGCTCTCCAGCCGAAGTTAATTCAATTCGCTGTTTACCCCTATAAAAAAGTTTCTCGCCAATTTCCTGTTCTAATGTTGAAATCTTTCTACTTAAAGCTGGTTGTGTGATATGAAGTACCTCGGCTGCTTCAGTAAAACTTTTATTTTTAGCAACTGCCATAAAAAAATGGATTTCTTCCAAACTGATATTTAATAAATTTGTATATTTCATATTAATCACCTCATATCCTATGCCAAATAATCTTCCCTGTCCTTATCTATTATAATCAACATTTATCGAAATTACTACTCTACCCACTTTAATAAAAATAGATAGTATTCCGTTCTTTTAATCTGCTTACCAATATGACGTTTGTTTCTCTTCTTCTCAAAAACACTTCTTATCTTTGACAACCCGCATTTGTTCTTGTAATTTCCAAATCTAAACTGACTTTGAAAGATGCTTTTCTATTTATCCATAACTATTTTATACAGAATATCTTTATGAGCATTTTGATCGGAATACAAACAAGTGCAGTCTGAATATTCAGTCTGCACTGTTAATCATTTTATTATATTATGCCCTTCTTGGCTTCTTACTCTATGCTCCTTGCATCTTCTTTCTCTGGGAATTCACATCAATTGCAACTGCTACAACGATTATTAACCCTTTAAGAATCTGCTGAACATATGACTGTACTCCCATCAAAGTAAGTATATTGTTGATGATACCTACAATCAAACCACCAATAAGCGTTCCAAATGCAGTACCAATACCTCCTGTAAAAGATGTGCCTCCAATAACCGCCGCTGTCATAGCATCCATCTCATAACCTTCCCCAGCAGTAGGAAGTCCAGATGCCATCCTAGACATCAGCATCACTCCTGCAATTCCTGTAAATATTCCAGCGATAATAAAAGATGTTAATACAGTCCTCTTTGTATTGATAGCTGATGCTCTTGCTGCCTCAGAATTTCCTCCGGTCGCAAATGCATTACGCCCATATTTCGTATACTTAAGTATCACCCATAAAATTACCATAATGATAAACATTGCTATAATTGGATATGGAATAACACCAAATAATCTTCCTTGTCCTAATTTGTTATAATCGCCAACCTTTGATATTACAACGCCACCAGTATAAAGAAGAACAATACCTCGCCAAATTTGCATTGTACCAAGTGTAACTATAAAGGGATGCATATTCAGCTTAACTATAACAATTCCACTTATGGCATTACATATTATTCCAAGAAGTGCTGCAGTAATTATTGCTAGGCTCATAGAGCCTGTGTTTAAATAAACTACAACTGAAGAAATTCCTGTTAATGCCATTGTTGAACCAATTGAGAGGTCCATCACCCCGGTAATAAACAAAAGCGTTTCTGCAAATGCAGCAATCGTAATAATACTCATCTGTGTAAGAATATTAATTATATTTCTACCTGTCAGAAAATTTTTGTTTAATGCGGTACAAAAAATAATCATTCCAACTGCGATAAAATATATGTAGTATTTACTCCATGATATTTTTTTCATTATATCTTTTATCTCCTTCATCATATCACCCCCCAGCCGCTAATCTCATTACATTCTCTGAAGAAATCTCATCCTTTGAAAGCTCACCTGCAATTCTTCCATTACGCATTACATATATTCTATCACACATACCGAGCAATTCTGTCAACTCGGAAGATATCAATATTACTGACATGTTATCTTTAATCATCTCATTAATCAATTTATATATCTCATGCTTTGCTCCTACATCTATTCCTCTTGTAGGTTCATCTAAGATTAATACCTTTGGCTCTCTTAACATCCACTTTGCCAGGATAACCTTCTGCTGATTACCACCACTTAATGTATACATTTGTGTCTGCATATTTGCGGCCTTGACATTAAGACGTTTTGCAATATCCGTTGTCTTTTCTCGTTCTTTATTAACATCGACGAATATTTTAGCAATTTCAAATGAATCCAAATTTGGCAAGGCTATGTTGTCCAGAACACTTCTTACGCCAATAAAACCGGTTCGCCTTCGGTCTTCAGTAACCGTCATAATTCCGGCCTTAACAGCATCCAAGACTGATTTTACCTTAACCTCAATTCCCTCAACAAATATTTTTCCAGATTTGAACTTATCCAATCCTGCTATGGCTCTAGAAACCTCAGAGCGCCCTGCCCCCACCATGCCAGCAATTCCTACTACTTCTCCCTTACGGCTATAGAGGCTAATATCCTTAATTCGATTATTAAGCTCAAGGTTTTTGACCTCAAGACATATATTTCCGATTGGCACATCTACTTTCGGATATGTCTGTGTTATTTCGCGACCCACTGTCATTCTTATGACAGAATCATTATCAAATTGGGACACTGGCCTAGTATCAATAATTTCTCCATCCCTTATAACCGTTATATAATCACTAAGACGGAATATTTCTTCCATTCTATGGGATATATATACTACTGTAACACCTCTGCTTTTAAGATTCTGAATTTTTTGAAATAATTTTTCTGATTCTTCACTGGATAAAGAAGATGTTGGTTCATCCATTATGATTATTCTCGCATTAAGAGCCACTACCTTAACTATCTCAAGCATTTGTATATCTGATACTGATAGTTGACCAACCTTTGTATTTAAGTCGAAGTTAACGCCCTCACTCTCCAACATATCTTTTGCTCGTTTATACAATTCTTTCCAATCAACAAATAATCCTTTTGGTCCTTTAACAGGATGCTTTCCAACAAATAAGTTTTCTGCTATAGTGAGCTGAGGAACATATTGGAGTTCCTGATAAATCATTGCAATTCCCGCGGCTTCTGATTCTTGTGGGCTATTAAATTTTCTTTTCTCACCATCTACAAATATCTCTCCAGATGTGGGTTGATACATTCCGTTTATGATTTTCATCAGTGTGGATTTTCCCGCGCCGTTCTCCCCTACGATGGAATGAACAACACCCTTTCTGATATCCAGAGACACATTATTTAGAGCTTTAACACCCGGAAAAGTTTTAGTTATGTTCTTTAATTGAAGAATATAATCTAAACCGTTTACTGTTTCACTCATAATGTCTGATTCCCTCTTTATTTATTTGCCATGAATATTAACGAGTACGGTTTTTTATAAGCCTGAACCTATAAATTTACTATTTCATTACCCCTGCTTCAGTGTACATTTCAATATACTCATCAACATTATCACTTGTAATAAGTACAGGCGTTATCGTAATATGTGGCTGTTCTGTTGTTGATTTCATATCGATTTTACCATCAAAGTACTGTTGGCAAATATCAAGTGATTTGCTGGCATATTCATTGGCAGACTGAAGAACACTTCCAGCCATCTCACCCTGTTTAATAGAATAACATCCATCACTACCACCATCAACACCATAGAATACAGTCTTACTAATATCCAATCCTGCAGCTCTGTATGCTTCTATTGCCCCTAATGCACATGTGTCAGAATCTCCCAGGATTCCATCAAGCTGGCCATACTCTGTAATCCAATCCGTAGCAATCTGTATTGCAGTATTCTTATCGTAATCACAATCTGCCTGGTCAACTATTTCAACATCCGCTCTTAACTCAGCAAGTTTATCTCTTATTCCACTGTCTCTTTGTACTGTTATTGGGGAGGTTGTTATCGAAATAATACCAACTTTAGCATTTTCGGGAAGTACCTCAGCGGCGGCTTCAGCAACCATTTCTCCTATTGCATAGTTATCTGCGGTTACCTGCGCAAACTTCCCATAGGAATCTTCATGAAGTTCATCAATGCATACTACAGGAACCCCTTCTTCCAACGCCCTTCGTGCTGCATCAACAGGGTCGACCAAAAGAAATTGGCCAACAACGGCATCTGCTCCCATCGAAATCGCTGTATCAATAAAGTCGCCATTTTTTGAAAAATCATCATCAAGGTCAAGGATTGTTACTTTATAATTTGGATAGTCCTTTTTTGCTACATTCTCAAATGATTCTGCAACAAAGGCAGCATACATATCAGACATTCCTCTACTCACAAATACAATGTTTTTCGTTTCATCTTTACTCGCTTCGTTACTTACTTCAGTGTTGTTACTATTTGAAGTACAAGCACAACAGAATATGCTAACAAGTGCTGCTGCTATAATAAACGACATTAAATTTTTTATTTTATTCATTTTGCTTTCCCCCATTTTGTTCTTTTAGTTAATTAATACCCTGCTCCTTAATATAATTCAGCATTGCACTAAAAATAATTGATATTGAAGTTGCACCTGCATCCTGAAACCCCAACGCCCTTTCTCCAAGATACTGCGCCCTACCAAATTTGGCAATCTGATTCTTTGTATTTTCTACTCCCTGAGCAGATGATATAGTTGCTGCCTCCATTACCTTCAACATACTGCTGCTACATACCGCTTTCATTGCACACACGGCCGGTTCAAGAGCATCTACCATGGTTTTATCTCCTATACTTGCTTTCCCCCGCTCCTTGATAGTATTTAAAGAATTTTGCATAATATCTGTAAAAATGTAACCGTCAAGTTCTGTTATAGCTTCTTTTTCTTTAATTCCACCCAAAAACAGTGAACCAAAAATCACCCCTGATGCTCCCCCCATAGAAAAGAGCATGGCTTTACCTGTGGTCTTAAAAACATCATTAACCGTCTCAAAGTTCCCTTTCTCGAGCAAAGTCTCTTTTGCTTTCCTCATGCCAAGTGACATTCCCGTCCCATGGTCTCCATCACCAATTTTTTTATCTATCTCTGTCAAATATCCTTCATTATCGATAATTGCATCACATGCTGCAATCACCATGGCTACAGTCTGTTCTACATTCATTACTCTTTACACTCCTCCTTTTGCATAATATGGAGATGCACACGGCATATCATAGTATCTTTTAAGCTCGTCATCCAGCCTCATAAATGTAACTGAAAATCCCCCCATTTCCTGGCTTGTACAATAAGAATTGATATCCGAATCATAAACCTTTATGCCATCACGAATCAATAATTTATCAAGATTATAGTACACTGTATAGAGTTCAAATAATGTCGTTGAGCCAAGACCATTGATGAGAACCACAATCTCCTCCCCAGCTCTAAGTCCCATTTCTTCCTTAATCTCATTATACATACGCTCAACCAAAACATCTGCAGGTTGCATCTTAATACGCTCTATCCCACGCTCACCATGGATACCCATTCCGTATTCAACATCCTCATCCCCTATTTCAAACATTGGACTACTTGCCCCAGGTGCTATACCAGGTGAAGTTGCAAGGCCTATGGAATTAACATTATCTCTTGCCTTCTCTGTTATGCGCACAACTTCTTCCAAGCTATGGCCTAAATCACACGCAGCTCCTGCTACCTTAATGACAAATACATCTCCTGCGATTCCTCTTCTATTCTCAATACGATTCTTTGGTGCGGATGCGACATCATCCCAAACTCTTACATGTGCAGTTTTTATATTATCAAAACTACAAAGTTCCTCTGCCATGTCAAAATTCATATTGTCTCCTGCATAGCAGCCATATATAAATAACACACCCTTACCTTCGTCCACTGCCTTTGCCGTCTGATATATACTATCGGGATTAGGCGAAGCAAATATATTACCACTAACAGCTGCATCCGCAAGGCCTTTACCTACAAAGCCATTGAACATTGGCTCATGTCCACTGCCTCCACCTATTACCAGAGACACTTTACCTTTTCTTCTCTTTTTATAAGTAAAGGCTGTCAAATTAGATAATGGACTGTATACTTTTTGATATGCACCAATAAAACCTTCAAACATCTCTTTCACTAAATCATTAGAATTATTTATTATTTTTTTCACTACATCACCTTCATATTATATGGTTATGCCCTTCAATGTTTGTAAATAGGCTTTTGAAATTTCGAGACACTTTATTTTGGGATACTTTGAATAGTCCTGTTCGACAAAAATATATGGACATCCTACTCTATTACCTGCATCAATAACTTCTTGCCATTTTATAATACCACTCCCACATTCAGCAAAGTCCTCAGGAACAACCAAATCCATGTAATCATTACCTTCAAAAGTAAGTGGCTCATCTCTCTTTAATAACTTTGCTACATTTATGTAATCAAGCCGTTTAAAAGGAAAATCCTTAGCATGTATTGCTTTAACCCGATTGCCCAGTCGCTCTATAAATTCAACTGGGTCAATCAATCCTCTTATGCACCAGTATATATCCAAGTCGAATCCGACAAGTTCTGAATCCGTCGAATCTACCAGCTGATCTAAAATAGGTCTTCCATTAATGTATTGTTGTTCATGAAAATGATTGTGGTACATCCAGCTCATTCCAGCTTCCTTGCATTTGGCTCCAATTTTATTGTAAATCTCAAGCCTTCTTTTAAAGAAGTCTTCATTTTTAAATTTATCACCTCCTATTCCCAATGTAGTACATCCTGCCCTTTGATGCCAATCGATGATTTGTTGTACCTTATCCATATCAAACAGTAACTTTTCCTGATTCTGTCCTACAAATAATGATCCAACAAGCTTAATACCATGAGCATTAAATATTTTCAAAGCCTCAGCAGGAGTTAATCCAATACCTAGCCCAGGGTCCTTCTCAGGGTTAAGATTAATCCATTCGATATATTTAAATCCCAGCTTCTCAAGTGATATAATTGTCCCTTCAAAATCCTGCTCAAACTCGTCTATGAGTGTATATGATTCAACTCCTAACTTCATATAAAATACCTCTTATAATTTATTTTCCCATTCATCAACCATAGAATACACTACATTCCTAATCCTTGGATGGCAATAATCCTGGAGGTTTCCTACTACAGGCATAAGCTGATGTGCATAAGCAATACCAAGCTGCTTCTCTGGGTCTGCCAGCAGATATGTCCCAGCTGCACCACACCATCCAAACTCTCCTAGTGAACCATTACTTCCTGCCTTTGCTTTATTAATCAAGGTTCTACAGCCTAATCCCCATCCATATCCTTCAAACCATGGCCACGATTGTTCAACAATGGCGTTAAAGTCTTCCATTGCATTACCCTCCAAATGGTTTTCTCTCATTAAATCAATTGTGTTTCTACTAAGAATTTGGCGACCTCTATATTTACCTCCCATAGCTAGCATGGTTGCAAAGTTAATCATATCTCCAATGGTCGATAGTAATCCTTCACCTCCAGCTTCTCCTTTAAATCCATTCTCATCAGTCAATTTAGGAACAGCGGTACTCTTCATCAGTTTACCATCTTTAAGCTCATATATACTAGCAAGGTCTTTTTTCATAGACTGCGTAAGCCTAAATGTTGTACTGCTCATTTCTAATGGCTCAAAAATCTCTTCAGCCAGATATTCTCCAAGTCGCTTACCACTAACCGCCTCTATAAGTGCTCCAAGGATTTCAAAGCACATTCCATAGTGGAAATGCTTACCTGGTTCAAAATCCAGCGGAATAGTTGCAATCTTTTCTGCCAACTCCATGGTTGTAATCTTAAAGGGATTCTCTATCTCTGCATAACTTCGCATAGCCATGGTTCCTTGTCCAATATACGGGATACCGGCCGTCATCGTAAGCAGCTCTTTTATACGCAACGGCCGCATTAATGGCTTAATATGGATTTCATTTGACCCATCTATGGTTCTAACTTTTAAATTCTTGAAAAATGGAAGATACATTTCTATTGAATCATTAAGGAGAATATGTCCTTGCTCAAATAACTTCATTACTGCTACTGCGGTAATATTCTTTGAGTTTGAGTAAATCTGATAAATGGTATTCTCATCAACTGTTTTTCCATCTTCTATTCGTGCTACACCACGATAACCCGTATAAACCACTTCACCTTTATAACTTATAGATAATGCACATCCCGGTACTCCAATGGATAAAAAATTATCCAATAATTCATCTAATATCTTCATACGCTATCCTTCTCCTCATCCTTCACTCATCTGCTGATTAACTCTCATTTTAATAACTATAATAATTAATTTCCTGCAGCTTCAGAATGCGGATAATCGGATTCTTGATGGATTATTATCTTACATAGCTTAGTACATAATTTCAATTTTCTCATTATCCGGTCCACGGAAAAAGAAACATGCCGAGCCCTCATGGACATCTGGATTCTGTGTTGGAACATCTGCTAATACCTGTACACCTAATTCTTTTAGTGCATCAATCATATCCTGCAGGTGATTACCATTTCCGTACATACAAATATGTTGGATTTGTCCGTCTTCTTCTCTAGCGTAGTATGAGTCGACCCCCAGCAGAGTGCCATCCTCTGGCAGTTGGATGAGTTCCACTTCCATATTTTTTTGAGTGAGAAACACAAGGGGAACACCCTTGTTATTACATTCAAAACGATATTCAAACCCAAGAAGCTCTGTATAGAACTTAAGAGATTTTTCCATATCTTTAACTACAATTGCCACATGAGCTGCACCAGTAATATTCTCTCGTACAACGGCTTTCAATTCTTTACTTGACTTATTCATGATTTAACCTCCTAAAATTGAATTAATTAATTTGTGTAACTCAAGTATAGAATATGAAAAAACTTCTAGCAATGTTGGTTTTCCAATAAGCTTATCCATTTTCTGCATAATATACAGTCCTTGTTTATATTCCAAGCTATAACTATTCAAATACAACATATCTTCTTCAAGCCTGTTATTATTCATCCGTCCAATTGCACAAGTTTCTACTATTGCGAGTTATATGTTAATAAAGCACAACTAAGTAGTTTATTTATACTAAATATCTTCTCCGAATCACAATAATCACACCAACCCAACAAGACTATCTGAATTCTTAATCCTATAATACATATTCACAGACTACAAGTCAATGCGAGGGGGTCTATGCAGCGAATTCGAATATATCTCATGATAATTTCTAATTAAATCTTATAATAAACATTCTAAAAAAACCAAAAGTCCCCTGGTTCGATATCCAAACCAGGGGATGACATCTACACTTTTGCTTTCTTACACTCAGATTCACAGTCCAAACTCAACTCAATTTTATCGTTTTTGTCTATAAACCACAGCGTGCCTCCTTTGATTTCCTTAGTGGAATTTGTTGTAAACTTCTGTAATATATTTAAAATCTTCTCTAAACTCTTCCCTTGTTGGTTTTGTATTTAATGTTTCTATAGGTTAGCTATGTCCGGTCATATACCTGCATGCCTTCTCATATAATAAATGCACCTTGGGCAGTTCACTCACAAAATCGGGATTTATTTGAGGAACCATTGTAAATCTTACGTTAGGTTCATACCTCCTTATAATTCCACGTAAAAAACCTTCTTCCACAATCAGTTCGCACTTCCTACCCCGTGGTATCACTCCCCTTTAACTCTTCTTCCGTCATCACGCATAAGTCAGCCCCATAGTCATCGTCCCATAATCCGATATGCATTTCTCCCTCTTCCGTGTAGACTGGGTATTCAATCAGGGACATCCCCCAGCCCTCCTTCATCTGACGCAGCCAGTCATCCTTCAGTTCCTTATGCTCTGCCTCTGTCAGCTCCCCCCTTGTCTTCACCTCCAGCACACACCACAACTGCTCCCCATATACCTCCGTCATGGGCACCATACGTTCAATCTTAGCCCGCAGCAGCTGGTTATATAAAAAAATACCCATGCACGCCTCATCCGATGGCTGATGCCGTCTGAGTTCAGCCGTGATGATATCTTTTTGCTGGATTAGACGCTCTCCCGCCAGTACCTCCGGCATGAGGCCATCACTGTCATGCCGGAACATGGTAACGGTCAGTGGACTGTATATCCGGATGGTATGGCCTCCTGACAGACGGCGGTTAAAATCTTTTTCCGGATGGAATACCACCCCTGTGGATGTATTCATGATGCACCGTGTCTGAAAAATCTTCCTATACTCCTCATAACTGAAATATGGTTCCAGTTCCTTCGGCAGGACTGCCCCGGAATAATGACGGGCCAGCAGGCGCTCCATTGCCTTCTTTATATGACATTCATAAGGAATCAGCCCATGACCATCCAGTTCGATTGGTTCCCGCTCATCATCATACCAGAAATGACAGCCTTCCATCTCCTGGAATAGATAGGCCGTGGTTGTCTCCCTATCCTCTTCAAGAAATGTACGGTTGCTTTTCACATAACCATAATCTGTACATGCTACATGGTGTTCCTTCATGCAGTATATACCATATCGGTATAATACACTTCTATCATCTACAGTTCATTGCCCTTGAATTCTCCATCTTTTTTGATAGCAATATTCCCAAAGCTGCTTCATCTGCGCTTTCATATCGCCAGGTAAATCCCTCATATAAATCCATGCCCGGTGCATACCTTATCCTCCTTCCATTTACTCATGTTTATCAACATACGTGTAAACCTGCGGTATCACCCCTCCCCCATCCCAGCTTCACAACAGTTCTACTACTCTATATCAGCAAAAACAGCTGGTGTTCCATGAATCCGGCTCATGTTATGGCAGTCCTTTGCTTTTTGGTTGCCGTGGCATTTGTGGTATCCGATTTCAATGGAATGTTCTACCTTCAGTCGAGTAGACTTACATTTCAAGTTCATTGATTCCCATACCCTCTTCCGCCTGATTATTGACTGATGTGATGTTTACATATTCACCTATAATGTTTAATGCATCTTCATAACTATTGCAGCCCCCATTTGTAATCTGTTCAACCATTTGCTTAGCTAATCCATCCTGTCCCTGTTCCTTAAGTGTCCGGGACGCAACAGCCATTAAATCAAAGATATTGCCATTAGCCAAGATAAGGAGACAATCCGGTCTTTGTACTGAATCCGAAAAACCGCCCAATTGATTCTCGACATAATCTGACAGCCATGTACTGCCAAACTGCGTACGTGTCCGTATTCGCCATATAGCAAGTCTTCCTACATCTATGCACACACCATCAAGAGTAAATAGTAAATTTGTAAGTTCTTCGTGTTCAAAGACTAATACCTCATGAAACTTTGAATCACCTATTAGGATACCTTCTTCTTTTAATAATCCATTAATCCCCTCTACCCATTCCTGCAACTCTCCTCCACAGCCTTGAAGGACCAGCCCTTCTGTGTGCTTCATCGTCTTTAATATGTTAGTATCCACTTTCAGCATTTATTTTCTCCCTTCATTATTATTTGCGACAATAAAAACATCCTTATCCACATCAACAATCTGACAGATACCATCATTAAAATCCCTATATTCAGATTCCTAAACCGTAATTATTCTTTATGTTGATTTACAGCTATTATTTTAAAATTGTTGGTTATCTCCCTAATAACCAACAAAGTAATATAAATTGCATTCTATTCCATTATCTATCCCCATCCGTTCAATCTTCAGTGAACGTGGATAAAACAGCTTCCAGAAAATAGAAAATCCCCTGGTTCACTACCCAAACCAGGGGATGTCATCTATACTTATACCGTTTTGCCCTTAAATTCACCGCCAAAAACCAACCCGATTTCACCAGATTTTAGTCCGCAAACCACAACATATTGTGTTTATATGTGTATTTTCTATCAAAAGCCACAAGTGTCAACTATATAACAACTCAGGCCTCATCAATCGCCTTCCCAATATCATGCCTCTTTTTTGACTTTTAATTATTTGTATACATCATTCTATAAGTGCTATCAATGTCACCACCTCAATATTCTTTATATAAAGAACACTAGAATCATCCATCAACCTTGACAAAGGTGTTACACTATGGTACACACTATACAAGGAGGTGGACAAATATGGCTGTTTCTAAAAATAATGTAAGAGTACCTATAACAATCCCAAAGGAATTAAAACAGCAGTTGGATGAACTGGCAAAAGAGGACAAGCGTACCTTTTCCAACTTATGCGCTAAGATTCTGTCTGACTATGTTGAGCAAAAAAAGGATGGTGAGTAATCTTTGAGAATCTATATATACAGCCGTAAATCGGTATATACGGGCAAAGGGGAAAGCGTTGAAAACCAGATTGAAATGTGCAGGGAGTATATTTCAGCCAAAATCCCCGAATCAGATAAGGCGGAAATAGTCGTTTATGAAGACGAAGGCTTTTCTGCAAAAAATACGAACAGGCCGCAATTTCAGCAAATGCTCCGTGATATAAAACTAAACAAACCAGAATATGTTGTTTGTTACCGCCTTGACCGTATCAGCCGTAATGTCAGTGACTTTTCTTCTCTGATTGAAGACTTGAACAGCTATAATATTTCATTTGTCTGTATCAAGGAGGAATTCGACACCTCAAAGCCTATGGGAAAGGCCATGATGTACATAGCTTCGGTTTTCGCCCAACTGGAAAGAGAAACGATTGCAGAGCGTGTCCGTGACAATATGCTAATGCTGGCAAGGACCGGACGTTGGCTGGGCGGCACTACCCCCACAGGATTTACCTCTGAAAAAATGCAGGAAATTATCATTGACGGTAAAATCAAGACTTCCTGCAAGCTAAAGGACAATCCTGAGGAACTTAAAACCATCGACTGTATACTGGAAAAGTTCTTAGAACTGCGGAGCATATCCGGCGTAAGCAAATACTTAATCAAGCAAGGAATCAAATCACGTACGGGGAAAATGTTCTCTCTGTTAGGCATTAAAGAAATACTGCAAAATCCAGTTTACTGTATCGCTGATGAAGACGCATGGGAATACTTTACGGAACATCATTCAGACGTTTGCTTTGAAAAAACCGAGTGTTCCAATAAATACGGTCTGCTGACATACAATAAACGTGATTATAGGAAGAAAAATGCCCCTAGACAGGGTATGGATAAATGGATTGTAGCTATCGGAAAGCACAAGGGGCGTATTTCTGGTAAAAAGTGGGTGGCCATTCAGAACATCTTGAAAGATAATATCCCCACAGGTACGAAACCTGCTGTCATGCATAATGACTATTCTCTGCTGTCCGGCTTAATCTTTTGCGACAAGTGCCAGAGCCGGATGTTTGCAAAGCAGCGAAGCGGCAAAGGCTGCAACCGTGAACTCTACGACTATATTTGTAACAACAAACTGCGTGGCGGTTTGAATTTATGTGACTGTCAAAACCTCAATGGACAGCAGGCGGACGATATTGTTTGTGAATACCTTATGCAGTACACGGATGAAAATTCCGGCATCTACAAGCTGCTGGAAAAGCTGAAACACGATTTACAAGGCCAGACACAAAAAAGTCCCATATCAGTCATTGATGATAAAATCACAAAATGCAACAGCGAGATGGACAACCTGATCAACACACTGTCACACGGAAGCTTAGGCGCAGCATTCATTGAACGTGTAAATGCCAGAATCATGGAACTGGACAAAGAACTGGCTTCCATGAAAGAAGAAAAAAAACGTCTACAAAAGGATATCAGCATCATAACTGACAGGGAAATCCAAGTTGATATGCTGTCCACGGCGTTATCCAGCTTCAAAGATAATTTCCATACGCTGACAATCGAAGAAAAGCGCACCTTAATCAAGCTGATGGTTAAGAAAATTGTCTGGGATGGAAAAGATCTCCATATTTTTATCGACGGCGAGTAGGGAACTGTCAGCCATCTACTCGTCGTATGGAGCAAAGTTGCCCTTTGGATGGTGGCGTATTTCCCACACTCATCGCCATCATCTCCATGTTCTTTGTGGGTGTATCCGGAGGCGCCTTTGACTCCATGCTGTCAGCCCTGCTCCTGACCCTGTTTATTGTACTGGGCGTATGCATGACCTTTTTAGTCTCCAAAGCCCTTTCCATGACCGTGTTAAAGGGAATTCCCTCTTCCTTCACCCTGGAGCTGCCTCCTTACCGGCGTCCCCAGATTGGCAAGGTGATTGTCCGTTCCA
>OFOU01001366.1_pt1 | contig 14986 bp, 12 predicted proteins | sample 1542061 | NCBI WGS metagenome assembly OFOU01 (sample SAMN04209239, study PRJEB22552) | human gut metagenome | biome: gut; material: feces | host: Homo sapiens | place: USA: Oklahoma
GGTGGAAGAACTGTAGCATCTGGTGTAGTTGCATCAATAATAGAATAATTAATTGCTAGATAATTACTTAAGTGTTATAGATAAAAGAGAGATCATTACGGTCTCTCTTTTTTTAGAATTTTTTAGAGTGAGATGTTTATGTTACGCCAGGATGAGTGTTTACAAAAAATAACGCAAGAAATTAATAAAATTGTTGACATAGACCGCTAGTTTGTGGTAATTTATACAGAGTAATGTTTATGGAAGGTAATGGTATTTCCAAAACACCGGATATATCATATTATTCAATATATATATTTATTGTATAAACAAATGGAGGTGTAACGATGAGAGTAAAAGTTACTTTAGCATGTACAGAATGCAAACAGAGAAATTACAACACTACTAAAAATAAGAAAAACAATCCAGACAGAATAGAACTTAAAAAATATTGTAAATTCTGCAAAAAACATACTCTACATAAAGAAACAAAATAATTTCGTTTTACTTTAAGGGGTGAAATTAATGGCAGAAGAAAATCAGGCTGTTGAAAAGAAAGAAAAAGCTGGTCTGTTCGGTTACTTCAGAGAAACAAAAGCTGAGCTTAAAAGAGTAACTTGGCCGACTAGAAAAGAACTGTTCCGCAACACAGGTGTGGTTTTAGCAGTAGTTATATTTTCAACTTTAGCAATATGGGGGATAGATACAGTACTATCTGGTGCCCTTGCATTATTACTAAAGTAAGGTAAAGGAGTAAGAATTATGTCAGAATTACAAGAAGCAAAATGGTACGTTGTTCACACTTATTCAGGACATGAAAATAAAGTTAAAGCTACTATAGAAAGAGCGGTAATAACAAGAGGTATGGAAAATATCATAACTCACGTTGTTGTTCCTACTGAAAATGTAGTAGAAAAAACTCCAAAAGGAAATGAAAAGATAAGACAACGTAAAGTTTATCCAAGTTATGTATTAATAAAAATGATTATAACAGATGAATCTTGGTACGTAGTTAGAAATACTAAAGGCGTTACTGGATTTGTTGGCCCTGGATCAAAACCTGTACCATTAAGCGAAGAGGAAGTAATTGCTATGGGAATAGAATTACCTGCTCAGGAAGTTGTAGGTGGTGACGTAGATTTTGAACCTGGCGACGTTGTTAAAATCATAAATGGATCTTTTGCAGGTAACGTAGGTACTGTAGAAGAAGTTAACGCGGAGAAAAAAGAAGTAAAATTATTAACAGAAATATTCGGTAGAAAGTCCCCAGTAACTATAGGGATTCAAAGTATAGAGAAAATCTAAGGAGGTGCACTTTAAATGGCTAAAAAAGTAATAGGTCAGATAAAATTACAGATACCTGCTGGAAAAGCTACACCAGCACCACCAGTTGGTCCAGCACTAGGACAGCACGGTGTCAACATAATGGGATTCACAAAGGAATTTAATGCAAAAACTGCAGATCAGGCTGGAATGATAATACCAGTTGTTATAACTGTATATCAGGATAGATCATTCAGTTTCATAACTAAAACTCCTCCAGCTGCTGTTTTAATAAAGAAAGCTTGTAATCTTAAATCAGCATCAGGAGAACCTAACAAAAAGAAAGTTGCTAAAATAACATCTGCACAGGTAAGAGAAATAGCAGAATTAAAAATGCCTGACTTAAATGCAGCTAACGTTGAAGCAGCAATGAGCATGATAGCTGGTACAGCTAGAAGTATGGGTGTAGAAGTAGTTGACTAATTATTAGTTGATTAACTTTTAAACATCAAAAACCGATTTATCGGAAATTAAAAAATATTAAATTAGAATTTAAAACACTTTGTTTTATATGAAGTGGGAGGTCTAAAGACCGAAATTACCACAAGGAGGAAAATTAATAATGGCTAAAAGAGGTAAAAGATACGCAAACGCGTTAAGCAAAATAGACAGAAGTAATTTATACGATGCATCTGAAGCTTTATCATTAGTATGTGAAGTTGCAGAAGCTAAATTCGACGAAACAGTTGAAGCACACGTAAGATTAGGTGTTGACTCAAGACACGCAGATCAGCAGGTTAGAGGTGCTGTTGTATTACCAAACGGTACTGGTAAAACTAAAAAAGTTTTAGTTTTCGCTAAAGGTGAAAAAGCTAAAGAAGCTGAAGCTGCTGGAGCTGATTTCGTAGGTGCTGAAGAAATGGTACAGAAAATACAGGGAGAAAACTGGTTCGATTTCGATATAGTTGTTGCTACTCCAGACATGATGGGTGTAGTTGGTAGACTAGGTAGAGTATTAGGACCAAAAGGTTTAATGCCTAACCCTAAATCAGGAACTGTTACATTCGACGTAACTAAAGCTGTTAACGAAATAAAAGCTGGTAAAGTTGAATACAGATTAGACAAAACTAACATAATACACGTTCCAATAGGAAAAGTATCATTCGGTGGAGAAAAACTTGCTCAGAACTTTGCAGTTTTAATGGAAGCTATAATAAAAGCTAAACCATCTGCTGCTAAAGGTCAGTACTTAAGAAGTATATCAGTTGCTTCTTCAATGGGACCTGGTGTAAAAGTTAACCCAGCAAGAGTTACTGAATAATTTAAAAAAACTGTTGACACAGGTTGACAAAAATGATATCATATCATAGTCAATGTAAAAAAAGAATAGATTTGCCGTAGACAGTGGGTGCGTAAGCTTAATTTCCCGCCGAGGTTTTAGATATATTATTTAGAATGTTTAAGCCTCTGCGTCCGTCGATACAGGGGCTTTTTAAATGATACGGTAAATAAAATAACATCTATTTGATAAGGAGGTGCGCAGATTAATGAGAAAAGCTTTAGAAGTTAAATCATTAGTTGTTTCTGAAATAGTAGAAAAATTAAATAATTCTTCTTCTGCAGTTGTAGTTGACTACAAAGGATTAACAGTTGCTGAAGTTACAGAATTAAGAAAAGTTATGAGAGAAGCTGGTGTTGATTACAAAGTATACAAAAATACTTTAGTAAGAAGAGCTGCTCAGGAAGTAGGAATAGAACAGTTCAACGATGAATTATTAGTAGGAACTAACGCTATAGCATTCGGATATGAAGATCCAGTTGCTCCAGCAAGAATACTTAAAAAATTCATAGAAACTCATCCAAAAATGAAATTAAAAATGGGTGTAGTTGAAGGTGAATTCTACGATGAAGCTAAGATAATGGAATTAGCAAACATACCATCAAGAGAAGAACTTATCGCAAAATTACTTGGAAGCTTAAAAGCTCCAGTATCAAACTTCGTATACTTAGTAGATGCGATAGCAAAGAAACAGGAAGAAGAAGCTTAATAGCTGCTTAATCCAAACAAACAAACGGGAAAAAGTCGAAACGACTTACCAGAATATAATTAATTAAATTAAACAAGAGAGAAAATTCGGAGGTGCTTAAAATGACAATAGAACAGATATTAGAAGCTATAGAAAACATGAAAGTTTTAGAATTAAATGAATTAGTTAAAGCTGCAGAAGAAAAATTCGGTGTTTCTGCTTCAGCTCCAGTAATGGTAGCTGGTGCAGCTGGTGGAGCTGCTGCTGCAGAAGAAAAAACTGAATTTGACGTAGTATTAGCAGATGCAGGATCTTCAAAAATAGGTGTTATAAAAGTTGTTAGAGAAATAACTGGATTAGGATTAAAAGAAGCTAAAGAAGTAGTTGACAACGCTCCTAAAGCAGTTAAAGAAGGAGCTTCTAAAGAAGAAGCTGAACAGATAAAAGAAAAACTAGAAGCTGCTGGTGCAAAAGTAGAAGTTAAATAGTTTTAATTTTACTGAACAATAAACTAGACGACAAAAGTGTCCATAATTTAATGGACACTTTTTTTTTACAAAAAATAGAGTTTTTTCTGTTATATTGCATTGTAATGAGTTATTATATAGATAAGCATTCTGTATTTTTAAAAATTTTTTGATTAGAAAAATATTTGAGGTCAAGAAATTTTTCGTTCGGAGAAAAAATACTTGGAAAAAGTTTAAATTTGTGCTATAATCATTAGATGCGTTATAGAATGAACTTTGAATAATAACTTTGAAAAATGAGAGGTGAAGAGTGAAATGCCACATCCTGTCACGATAGGTAAAAGAAAAAGAATGAGCTTTTCTAAGATAAAAGAAATAGCTGACGTGCCAAATCTTATAGAAATCCAGGTGGATTCTTATAAGTGGTTTTTAGAAGAAGGGTTAAAAGAAGTATTCGATGATATTTCACCAATAGAGGATTATACAGGTAATCTTATATTAGAATTTGTCGATTATTCTTTAGATGAAAATCCAAAATATGATATAGAAGAATGTAAGGAAAGAGATGCTACATATTGTGCACCTCTAAAAGTTAAAGTTAGACTTATAAATAAAGAAACAGGCGAAATAAAAGAACAGGAAGTATTTATGGGTGACTTCCCACTTATGACAGAAAGAGGAACTTTCGTTATAAATGGTGCGGAAAGGGTTATAGTCAGTCAGCTTGTAAGATCTCCTAGTGTTTATTACGCTGAAGAAAGAGATAAAACTGGTAAGAGATTAATATCTTCTACTGTTATCCCTAATAGAGGGGCATGGCTTGAATACGAAACTGATTCAAATGATGTTATATCAGTAAGAGTTGATAGAACTAGAAAACAGCCAGTTACTGTATTGTTAAGAGCTCTAGGAATAGGATCAGATGCAGAAATAATAGAACTTTTAGGTGAAGATGAAAGATTATCAGCTACACTTGAAAAAGACAACACTAACACTGTTGAAGAAGGTCTTATAGAAATATACAAAAAACTTAGACCGGGTGAACCACCAACAGTAGAAAGTGCGTCTTCATTAATAAATGCACTATTCTTTGATCCAAAGAGATACGACCTTGCAAAAGTAGGTAGATACAAATTCAATAAAAAACTAGCAATATGCTATAGAATAATGAATAGAATTGCTGCTAGAGATATAGTTAACCCAGAAACTGGGGAAGTATTCGTAAAAGCAGGCGAAACTATAGGATACAATGTTGCTAAAGATATACAGAATGCAGGTATAAATGTTGTTCATCTATTAGTAGATGACGAAAAAGAAATAAAAGTAATAGGTAATAACTTTGTTGATATAGAAGCTCATGTAAACTTCGATATATCAGATCTTAAAATAAAAGAAAAAGTACATTACCCAACATTAAAAGAAATATTAGACAACTACGATGATGAAGAAGAAATAAAAGAAGCTATAAAATCAAGAATGAAAGAATTAATACCAAAACATATACTTCTTGACGATATAATAGCTTCAATAAGTTACGAATTCAACTTATTCTACGGTGTTGGTACTATAGATGATATAGACCACTTAGGAAACAGAAGAATAAGATCAGTAGGTGAATTACTTCAGAATCAGGTTAGAATAGGTCTTTCAAGAATGGAAAGAGTTATAAAAGAAAGAATGACTGTTCAGGACATGGAATCTATAACTCCTCAGGCTCTTGTTAATATAAGACCGGTTTCTGCTGCGATAAAAGAATTCTTCGGAAGTTCTCAGTTATCACAGTTCATGGACCAGACTAACCCATTATCTGAATTAACTCATAAGAGAAGATTATCAGCACTTGGACCAGGTGGTCTTTCAAGAGAAAGAGCTGGGTTCGAAGTCCGTGACGTTCACCATTCACACTATGGTAGAATGTGTCCGATAGAGACTCCAGAAGGGCCAAATATAGGTCTTATAAACTCACTTGGAACATATGCAAAAGTAAATGAATATGGATTTATAGAATCTCCATATAGAAAATACGACAAAGAGACTGGAAGAGTAACAAATGAAATACACTATTTAACAGCTGATGAAGAAGATTTATTCGTCAGAGCACAGGCAAATGAACCTTTAACTGAAGATGGTGAATTCATAAACAACAGAATAGCATGTAGAACTGTAAATGGTGCTCTAGAACTTCTATCTTCAGATAAAGTTGACTACATGGATATATCACCTAAACAGGTTGTATCTGTTGCAACAGCTATGATACCATTCCTTGAAAACGACGACGCCAACCGTGCCCTAATGGGATCAAACATGCAGCGTCAGGCAGTGCCTCTAGTAAGAAGAGAAGCTCCAATCATAGGAACAGGTATAGAATACAGAGCAGCAAAAGACTCTGGTGCAGTTGTTGTTGCTAAAAATGGTGGGGTTGTAGATAGAGTATCTGCAGATGAAATAATAATCAAAAAAGAAGATGGTACTAAAGATAAGTACAAACTTCTTAAATTCAAACGTTCAAATGCAGGAACTTGTATAAACCAGACACCTATAGTATCAAAAGGTGAAGAGATAAAAGCTGGGGATGTTATAGCAGATGGACCTGCAACAGACCTTGGAGAAATAGCACTTGGTAGAAACTGTTTCATAGCATTCATGACTTGGGAAGGTTACAACTACGAAGATGCCGTTTTAATAAATGAAAGATTAGTAAGAGAAGATAGATTATCTACTATACATATAGAAGAATACGAATGTGAAGCTAGAGATACTAAGCTTGGACCTGAAGAAATAACTAGAGATATACCAAACGTTGGGGAATCTGCAATTAAGAACCTTGATGATAGAGGTATAATCAGAATAGGTGCTGAAGTCGATTCTGGAGATATATTAGTTGGTAAAGTTACTCCAAAAGGAGAAACTGAACTTACTGCAGAAGAAAGACTTCTAAGAGCTATATTTGGTGAAAAAGCTAGAGAAGTAAGAGATACTTCACTTAAAGTACCTCATGGTGAATCAGGTATAATAGTAGACGTTAAAGTGTTTACAAGAGAAAATGGAGACGATTTATCTCCAGGTGTAAACGAACTTGTAAGATGTTACATAGCTAAGAAGAGAAAGATAAAAGTCGGAGATAAAATGGCCGGTCGTCACGGTAACAAGGGGGTTATCTCAAGAGTATTACCAGAAGAAGATATGCCATTCATGGAAGACGGAACACCTATGGATATAGTACTTAACCCACAGGGGGTACCTTCTCGTATGAACATCGGACAGGTACTAGAAGTTCACTTAGGTTTAGCAGCTAAAAAACTTGGTTGGTATGTAGCTACATCAGTATTTGATGGTGCAAACGAGTACGATATAATGGATGCTCTTGAAGAAGCTGGATACCCAAGAGATGGTAAACTTACTTTATATGATGGTAGAACAGGTGATTCATTCGACAACAGAATAACTGTTGGTTATATGTATTACCTAAAACTACATCACTTAGTTGATGATAAACTTCATGCAAGAAGTACTGGACCTTACTCACTAGTAACTCAGCAGCCTCTAGGAGGTAAAGCTCAGTTCGGTGGACAGAGATTCGGGGAAATGGAGGTTTGGGCTCTTGAAGCATACGGAGCAGCTCACATCCTTCAGGAAATATTAACAGTTAAGTCAGATGACGTTGTAGGACGTGTAAGAACTTACGAAGCTATAGTTAAAGGTGAAAATATACCTGAACCAGGTATACCAGAATCATTCAAAGTTCTTATAAAAGAACTTCAGTCATTATGTCTTGATGTTAAAGTTCTTACTGCTGAAGATCAGGAAATAGAAGTAAAAGAATCTGTTGATTACGAAGATGACGGTATATCAGTAGCAGATTTCGAATTAGATGTTATACCAGATGACATAGAGGAAACTCATGTTATTGAAGAAGTAGAAGACGAATTCGGGGATAACGAAGAAATAGATTTCGATGGTTTATCTGATGGATTTGAAAACGACGATATGGACTACGATGATGGTGCATTCGACGATGATGATATGTAATAACTAAAATATAAGCTTTAATTTAATAGTAATTTCAGGGTTATAGCTGTCTGGAATTCAGACAGCTATAATCAAAGTTAGACAATAAAAATAAATCTCAAATAGAAGGGAGAGAACTCCTTGTTTGAATTAAACAATTTCGAGTCGATAAAAATAGGATTGGCTTCTCCAGAGAAAATAAGACAGTGGTCGAGAGGGGAAGTAAAAAAACCAGAAACTATAAATTACCGTACGCTGAAACCAGAAAAAGATGGTCTTTTCTGTGAAAGAATATTCGGACCTCAGAAGGACTGGGAATGTCACTGTGGGAAATACAGAAGAGTTAGATATAAAGGCGTAGTATGTGATAGATGTGGAGTTGAAGTAACAAAATCAAAAGTTAGAAGAGAGAGAATGGGTCATATAGAGCTAGCTGCTCCAATGTCTCATATATGGTACTTCAAAGGAATACCTAGTAGAATGGGTCTTCTTTTAGACATGTCTCCAAGAGCTCTTGAAAAAGTACTTTACTTTGCTTCATATGTAGTAACAGATCCAAAAGAAACTGGATTAACAGCTAAACAGCTTTTAACAGAAAAAGAATACAGAGATGCTGTAGACAACTACGGATACGGTAGCTTTGAAGTTGGTATGGGTGCTGAAGCTGTAAAAAAACTTTTACAGGATATAGACCTAGAACAGCAGAGTAAAGAATTAAGAGCTGACTTAAAAGATAGTACAGGACAGAAAAGAATAAGAACAATAAGAAGACTAGAAGTAGTTGAAGCATTCAGAAAATCAGGAAATAAACCTGAATGGATGATACTTGATGCTATTCCAGTTATACCACCAGACATAAGACCAATGGTTCAGTTAGACGGTGGTAGATTCGCAACTTCTGACCTAAATGATCTTTATAGAAGAGTTATAAACAGAAATAACAGATTAAAAAGACTTCTAGAATTAGGAGCTCCAGATATAATAGTAAGAAATGAAAAAAGAATGCTTCAGGAAGCAGTCGATGCACTTATAGACAATGGTAGAAGAGGTAGACCTGTTACAGGACCAGGAAACAGACCATTAAAATCTTTATCAGATATGCTTAAAGGTAAACAGGGACGTTTCAGACAGAACTTACTTGGTAAACGTGTTGACTACTCAGGACGTTCTGTTATAGTAGTTGGACCAGAACTTAAATTCTATCAGTGTGGTCTTCCTAAGAAAATGGCACTTGAATTATTCAAACCATTTGTTATGGATAAATTAGTAGAAGAAGGTTACGCACACAATATCAAGAGTGCAAAATCAATAGTAGAAAAAGTAAAAACTGAAGTATGGGACGTTTTAGAAGACGTTATTAAAAACCATCCAGTTTTACTTAACCGTGCCCCTACTCTACATAGACTAGGAATACAGGCTTTCGAACCAGTACTTGTTGAAGGTAAAGCTATAAAACTACATCCACTAGTTTGTACAGCGTACAATGCCGACTTCGACGGTGACCAGATGGCCGTTCACGTTCCTCTATCAGTAGAAGCACAGGCAGAAGCAAGATTCTTAATGCTATCTGTAAACAATATACTTGCTCCAAAAGATGGTTCTCCAATAACAACTCCTTCTCAGGATATGGTTCTTGGAAGTTACTATTTAACAATAGAAGCACAGGATGGTGCTAAAGGAACAGGTATGATATTCAAAGACTACAATGAATTATTACTTGCTTACTACAATAAAGTTGTTGAATTACACGCTTTAGTAAAAGTTAGAAAAGTTCTTCCTGATGGAAGATCTGCTTTAGTAGAAAGTACTGTTGGTAGATTCATATTCAATGAAGGTATACCTCAGGATTTAGGATTTGTAGATAGAGAAAAAGATCCATTCAGTTTAGAAATAGATGAAGTTGTTACTAAGAAATATCTTGGTAAAATAATAGATAAATGTTTCAGAAAACATGAAAACACTATAACAGCTGAATTACTTGACTATGTTAAAGGTATAGGTTTCAAATATTCTACTGTAGGTGGTATAACAGTTGCAGTTGCGGATATGGCAATACCTAAAGAAAAAGAAATATACATAGCAGAAGCTGAAAAAGAAGTTGAAAAATTAGGTAAGGCTTATAGAAGAGGTCTTATATCTGATGAAGAAAGATACGAAAAGGTTATAGCTACTTGGACAGAAACTACTGACAAAGTAACTAATGCCCTAATGGATAACCTTGATAGATTAAATAATATATTCATAATGGCTCACTCTGGAGCCAGAGGTTCTAAGAACCAGATAAGACAGCTAGCAGGTATGCGTGGACTTATGGCCAATGCATCTGGTAAAACTGTCGAAATACCAGTTAAATCTAACTTCCGTGAAGGTTTATCAGTACTTGAATACTTCACATCTGCGCACGGGGCTAGAAAAGGTCTTGCCGATACAGCTCTACGTACAGCCGACTCTGGTTACTTAACAAGAAGACTTGTTGACGTCAGCCAGGACGTTATAGTAAGAGATATAGACTGTGGAACTACAGAAACTACAGAAGTTCTTGCTATAAAAGATGGAAACGAAGTAATAGAAGAAATATACGATAGAATAGTTGGTAGATATACTATAGATCCTATAGTACATCCAGAAACTGGTGAAGTATTAGTTCCTGCAGATTCTATGATAAAAGAAGATGCAGCTGAAAAAATAGTTGCAGCAGGAATAGAAAAAGTAAACATAAGAACAGTTCTTAACTGTAAAACTAAACATGGTGTTTGTTCAAAATGCTATGGTAGAAACCTTGCTACAGGTAAAGAAGTTAATATAGGAGAAGCAGTTGGTATAATAGCAGCTCAGTCAATCGGTGAACCGGGTACACAGCTTACAATGCGTACATTCCATACAGGTGGGGTTGCCGGTGGAGATATAACTCAGGGGCTTCCAAGGGTTGAAGAGTTATTCGAAGCTAGAAAACCAAAAGGTCTTGCTATAATAACAGAAGTAAGTGGACAGGTTAAAATAGATGAAACAGGTAAGAGAAAAGAAGTAATCGTTGTTCCAGCTGAAGGTGAAGCTCAGACATATCAGATACCTTATGGCTCAAGAGTAAGAGTTAAAGATGGACAGATGGTAGAAGCTGGGGATCCAATAACTCAGGGTTCTATAAATCCTCATGATATAGTTAGAGTTAAAGGAATCGGTGGAGTACAGGATTACATAGTTAAAGAAGTACAGAGAGTCTACAGACTACAGGGGGTTGATGTTAACGATAAACATATAGAAGTTATTGTTAGACAGATGCTATCTAAAGTTAAAGTAGAAGATCCAGGAGATACAGATTTACTTCCAGGTGGATATGAAGATGTTCTTGTATATGAAAAATGTAATGAAGATGCAATAGCTCAGGGATTAAGACCTGCAGTTGCTAAGAGAGTATTACTTGGTATAACTAAAGCATCTCTTGCTACAGAATCATTCTTATCTGCCGCTTCATTCCAGGAAACTACAAGAGTTCTTACTGAAGCAGCTATAAAAGGTAAAGAAGACCACTTAATAGGACTAAAAGAAAATGTTATATTAGGTAAACTTATACCAGCTGGTACAGGAATGAAGAAATACAGAAATATAGCAGTTGAAAAAATTGAAGAATAATTTGACACAAAAATGTGTGAAATGTAAAATATCAATTGTTGACAACAGTTATATTAGGTGATAAAATAATAAAAGTGTGATTTAAAAGTACACTAAGGGCTTTTTATAAAGCTCTTAGTGCTTTTAAGTTATAGAAGAAAGTAACAAAGAACTAAAAGCATCAAGCTAAAAGCACAGCAAATCAATCGTAAAGAAACGATTGTAGTTGGCGATCACTGAAAGATCGAAAATAAAAAAGAAGGAGGTGCAGATGATGCCAACAATTAACCAATTAGTTCGTAAAAGTAGAAAAGACATACTAAAAAAATCTACTGCTCCAGCACTACAGAAGGGGTATAACTCATTAAACAAAAAAACAACTGACGCAAGTTCTCCACAGAAAAGAGGAGTTTGTACTTCAGTTAAAACAGTTACTCCTAAAAAACCAAACTCAGCTTTAAGAAAAGTTGCCAGAGTTAGATTAACAAACGGTATAGAAGTATCTGCTTATATACCAGGTGAAGGACACAACTTACAGGAACACTCTGTTGTTCTTATAAGAGGTGGTAGAGTAAAAGACTTACCAGGGGTTAGATACCACATACTAAGAGGTACATTAGATACTGCTGGTGTAGACAAAAGAAGACAGTCTAGATCAAAATACGGTGCTAAGAGACCTAAAGACAAAAAATAAGAAAAGTTATATAGTATAACGAAAAAACAAAAACAGACATAGATTATAATGTGATTAAAGAAGTTAGGTGCTTTAAATATAGATATATTTATGGCATCACGGCTGACTATTCGATGTCGAGTACCTATGATTTAAATTTTAATAATTAAGGAGGGAAGCGAAATGCCAAGAAAAGGTAACGTTCCAAAAAGAGAAGTATTACCAGATCCAATGTACGGAAGTAAGGTAGTTACTAAATTAATAAACAATTTAATGTTAGACGGAAAAAGAGGAAAATCTCAGAAAATAGTATACGATGCATTTGATTTAATAGCTGAAAGAACAGGAGAAGACGCTTTAGAAGTTTTCGAAAAAGCTATGGAAAACATAATGCCAGTATTAGAAGTAAAAGCTAGAAGAGTTGGTGGGGCAAACTACCAGGTTCCAATAGAAGTTAGACCAGACAGAAGACAGACATTAGGTCTTAGATGGTTAGTAAGATATACTAGAGCTCGTGGAGAAAAAGGAATGGTTGAAAAGCTAGCTAAAGAAATAATGGACGCAGCTAACAACACAGGAGCTTCAGTTAAGAAAAAAGAAGATACTCATAAAATGGCAGAAGCTAATAAAGCATTTGCTCACTACAGATGGTAGGATTTTAAAAATCGGATTAAATAGAAATCTTCCAATTAAATTCGTAAATTAAGGAGGAAAAAGATGGCTAGAGAGTTTTCACTAGAAAATACTAGAAATATCGGGATAATGGCCCATATAGATGCAGGAAAAACTACTACTACAGAAAGAATTCTTTTCTATACAGGTAAAACTCATAAAATAGGAGAAACTCATGAAGGGGCTTCTCAGATGGACTGGATGGAACAGGAAGCAGAAAGAGGTATAACAATAACTTCAGCTGCTACAACTGTTACATGGAAAGGTAATAGAATAAACGTTATAGATACTCCAGGTCACGTCGACTTCACAGTTGAAGTTGAAAGATCTCTAAGAGTTCTTGACGGTGCTGTTGCTGTATTCTGTGCTAAAGGTGGGGTTGAACCTCAGTCTGAAAATGTATGGAGACAGGCAGAAACTTATGGAGTACCAAGAATAGCATTCATAAACAAAATGGATATACTTGGTGCAGACTTCTACAATGCAGTAGAAATGATGAAAACAAGATTAAGTGCAAACGCTGTTGTTCTTCAGTTACCAATAGGTAAAGAAGATGACTTTGTTGGTATAGTTGACCTATTAAACATGGACGCTATAATATACAAAGACGACAAAGGTGTTGAAATGGAAGAAACTGAAATACCAGAAGATATGAAAGAAATGGCTCAGGAATGGAGAGAAAAAATGGTTGAAGCAGTAGCTGAAACTGACGAAGAGCTAATGATGAAATATCTTGAAGGTGAAGAAATATCAGTTGAAGAATTAAAAACTGCTATAAGAAAAGCTACAATAGCTTGTGAAATGAACCCAGTATTCTGTGGTACTGCTTACAGAAACAAAGGTGTTCAGCCTCTTATAGATGCTATAGTAGATTATTTACCAGCTCCAACTGATATACCATCAATAAAAGGTATATTAGAAGACGGAGAAGAATCTGAAAGACATGCATCTGACGAAGAACCATTCTCAGCATTAGCATTCAAAATAATGACTGACCCATTCGTTGGTAAATTAGCATTCTTCAGAGTTTACTCTGGTACTCTTACTTCTGGTTCATATGTATTAAATGCAACTAAGAATAAGAGAGAAAGAATAGGACGTATACTTCAGATGCACGCTAATACAAGAACTGAAATAACTGAAGTTTACGCTGGAGATATAGCTGCAGCAGTTGGTCTTAAAGATACAACTACTGGTGATACACTTTGTGATCCAGCAGCTCCAATAATACTTGAATCAATGGAATTCCCAGAACCAGTTATATCTGTTGCCATAGAACCAGCTTCTAAAGCAGCTCAGGAAAAAATGGGTATAGCTCTTCAGAAACTTGCTGAAGAAGACCCTACTTTCACAGTTAAAACTGACGAAGAAACTGGACAGACTATAATATCAGGAATGGGTGAATTACACCTTGATATAATAGTTGACAGACTTCTAAGAGAATTCAAAGTTGAAGCTAAAGTTGGTAACCCTCAGGTTGCTTACAGAGAAACAATAACTCAGCCAGTTGACGTTGAATACAAATACCAGAAACAGTCAGGTGGTAGAGGACAGTACGGTCACGTTAAAATCAGAGTTAACCCTACTGAACCAGGTGAAGGATATAAATTCGAAAACAAAACTGTTGGTGGATCAGTTCCTAAAGAATACGTTGGTCCAACTGACATGGGTATACAGGGAGCTATGCAGTCTGGTATAGTTGCTGGTTATCCAGTTGTTGACGTTGCTGTTGAATTATACGATGGTTCTTACCATGAAGTCGATTCATCAGAAATGGCCTTCAAAATGGCTGGTTCTATGGCGTTCAAAAAAGCTATGCAGCAGGGTAACGCAGTATTACTAGAACCATACTTCAAAGTTGAAGTTGTTACTCCAGAAGATTACATGGGTGACGTTATGGGTGACTTAAACTCAAGAAGAGGTCTTATACAGGGAATGGAAGCTAGATCAGGTGCTCAGGTTATAAACGCATTTGTTCCAATGTCTGAAATGTTCGGATACTCAACTGACCTAAGATCTATGACTCAGGGTCGTGCAACATACACAATGATATTTGACCACTACGAACAGGTTCCAGCATCAGTTGCTAAGAAAATAGTAGATGGTAAATAATATATAAAACAAAATAAACAAACACACAAATATTTAAAAAGCACAAAATAGAAGGGTAGCAACTTCTTGCTACCCTGATAAATAAATTTAAAAAAATAATATTACTAGGGAGGATTTTTAAAATGGCTAAAGCTAAATTTGAAAGAAGTAAACCTCATGTTAATATAGGTACTATA